>JAEEGI010022907.1_pt1 | contig 12307 bp, 13 predicted proteins | sample 8958751 | NCBI WGS metagenome assembly JAEEGI01 (sample SAMN16246545, study PRJNA631951) | gut metagenome | biome: gut microbiome; feature: rumen; material: KS-attached | host: Bos | place: Iran: Karaj | collected 2018-10 | reverse complement strand
CCGGGATGCAGTGAGCATTATGTGATTCATATGCTCCGGGATGCAGTGAGCATTATGTGATTCATATGCTCCGGGAGAATCCGGCTTTTGTGAAGGAGCTGGATTTTGTCATGGAACTGGATGGCAAGCTGATTGGACAGAACATGTTTATGAAGACCGTCATCATCGCCGACGATGGCAGAGTGATCTCTGTTCTGACGATGGGCCCTATCTGCGTCACTCCGGAGCTGAAACGCAGAGGCTATGGAAAGGCGCTGCTCGATTATTCTCTGGCGAAAGCAGCAGAGCTTGGATACGGTGCCGTTCTGTTTGAGGGTAATATCGGCTTTTATGGCAAGAGTGGGTTTGATTATTCCCGCAAGTTTGGAATCAGGTACCACGATCTGCCGGAAGAAGCAGATTCCTCGTTCTTTCTCTGCAAGGAGCTGATGCCGGGATACCTTGATGGGGTCACCGGTGTATACCAGACGCCGCAGGGCTATTATGTGAATGACTCCGATGTGGAGGAATTCGACAAAGGATTTCCACATAAGGAGAAGCTGACGCTTCCGGGACAGATTTTCTAAACGATAAAGGCAACGCCCCGCAGCATGTGCTGCGGGGCGCATTTGCGTCTTTCCGACTCGCCGCTCTTTTCAGGCAGCCGGTCAAAATGGGTACGGGAAAGCGGCCGATGCACGATACAGATTGCCGACGATCGGTGTGAATCTGTCAATTTATCCAAGCGCACAGGGCAGGCGCGGCATGGAACATCCGGTCATTGGTCATTTCCCACAAATCCCGCATCAGGCAGCAGGGACGGCGGCTCTGTATAAAATCGGCATCTGCCTGTATATTATTCCGGTTGCGGCAAACAGTGCCGGACATTTCAGCGGGCAAAACTGCCTGTGCCACTTCCCGGCAAAGCGGGCAGCCCTGCATATTCGTGTTTCAGAGAATAAAAAAACACAGCGGCCCCGGGTACCGGAATCGCATCTGCGCACAGTGGATTTGGTGAAAGTGTAAAAAAAGGCCGTTTCCTCCCGCGAGCTCTTGATTTATTTTGTATGTAAAGTATAATTATGATTGTAAGATGCGTTGCACACTTGGGCAATTTGCCCAATTACCGTGCAGCGCGATATCGTGTGAGGAGGGTTTAACTATGCAAAACAAAGCTCAGCTCAAAGCGCGATTCCTGATACCATCCATTATCGGTATTCTGATCTTCATGATCCCGCTGCCCATTGGTGACGTGGTCGAAGAGACCGGCAAGAGAAGCATGACGGTCATCGTCAAGGTCTTTGCCGACTGGCTCAAAAATGCGATCGGCTACAACAACGTCGCAATCGTCTGCCTTGCGATCCTCACGATCTCGGCCCTGCTGGCGCTGGTCGCCCAGGCAAAGCCCAAGTTCATCATGGACAACAAGCTGCTGCGTGACTGCTTCGCCTGCTCCCCCATCTGGGCGATCATCCGTCTGATCGGCTGCATCTGTGTCTGGGTCACTTACCTCTACGGCGAGGACTTTATGGGCATGGCGTCCAACAGCACGCTCATCCACATGATCGCCGGAGCGGACGAAGGCGAGCTTGCCTATGACCTGATCATCGGCCTCGTGTTCGTGTTCCTGGTGGCAAGCTTCCTGCTGCCGCTGCTGCTGGACTTTGGTCTTCTTGAGTACGTCGGCGCACTGCTCACCAAGTTCATGCGCCCGGTCTTCAAAGTACCCGGCCGCGCGGCGGTGGACTGCATCACCTCCTGGATCGGCGACGGCACGCTGGGCGTGATGCTGACCTGCAACCAGTATGAGGGCGGCTACTACAACGCAAAAGAAGCATCGATCATAGCAACACTGTTCTCAGCGGTCTCCATCACATTCTCCCTGGTCGTGCTGGAAGAGGTCGGGCTGACCCACATGTTCGGCCTGTACTACCTGCTCATCTGCTTTGTCGGTATCGTCTGCGCGATCATCTGCCCGCGCATCTGGCCGCTGAACAAGAAGCCCGAAACCTATCTTGTGGAAGGCAACGCCATGCCCGATACCCTGCCCGAGGGCTACAAGAGCTCTGCCGAGTACGGCATGGATCTCGCGCTCAAGCGCGTTGCCGCGCACAAGGGCGCCGGTGAATTTTTCGGCGACGGCCTCAAGAACTGCCTGAGCATGTGGTTCGGCGTTCTGCCCACCGTCATGGCCGTCGGCACCATCGCGCTGATCATTGCGGACTATACTCCGATCTTCGAGTGGCTCGGCATGCCGTTCTATCCCCTGCTCCAGCTGCTCGGCGTGCCCGAGGCTAAGGCGGCCGCCGGTACGATGGTCGTCGGCTTCACCGATATGTTCACGCCGGCCATCCTGATCGCAGGCTGCGAGGATGCCATGACCCGCTTTATTGTTGCGGTCATCTCCATCACGCAGGTCCTGTTCCTCGATGAGGTCGGCGGTCTGATCATCAGCTCCAAGCTGCCGGTCAACCTCGGCGAGCTGTTCGTGATCTTCCTGGAGCGCACGATCATCTCCATCCTGATCGTCGTCCCCATCGCGCATCTGCTGTTCTGATTGCGGTCCTGCGCCCCGTCTTTTCCCGCGGGGCATTGGATTAACCGCTCATCTCATCCACGATCCCTACACAATGTGATACCGTAGCGGCAAAGCAGCCGGCGCGGTATGAAAAGGAGCGCACAAGCATGAATCATCCCGGTATTTACAACTATTCTGAGATCGGCAAGCTCAACAAGGTGCTGCTGCACCGTCCCGGTGAGGAGCTGGAGGCACTGACCCCTTCGACGATCGAGCGGCTGCTGTTTGACGACATCCCCTACCTCAAGATCGCGCAGGAGGAGCACGACGCCTTTGCAAAGGTCCTGCGTGACAACGGCGTCGAGGTCATCTACTACGTGGACGAGGTCGCCAAGGCGATCGCCGACCCCGAGCTGCAGATCCAGCTCGTCAATGAGTTTCTGAATCTCAGCAAGATCAACTCCAAGGGTCTGCGTGCCTCCATGACCGAGTATCTGCTGGCCATGTCGCCGAAGAAGATGGTCGCCAAGATGATTGCCGGCATCAAGCGCAGCGAGGTCGCGACGAAGGCGCCCACCTCCCTGATGGACCTGGACAACGACGATTATCCCTTTGTCTCTGATCCGATGCCCAACCTCTATTTCACGCGCGATCCCGGTGCCTGCGTTGGCGACGGTATCGGCATCTTCCGCATGCACTTCCCGGCGCGCCGCCGCGAATCCCTGCTGCTGCGCTACATGTACCTCTACAACAGGGACTTTGCCGCGCCCGGCAATAAGCAGTGGTATGACCTGCGCGACGCCTACTCCATCGAGGGCGGCGACGTGCTGGTGCTTTCCAAGGACATCGTGGCAGTCGGTCTGTCCCAGCGCACGACGACCTCCGGCGCCGAGGCGATCGCCCGCAACCTGCTCGGCAACTCCGGCTTTAAGAAGGTGCTCGCCTTCGATATTCCCGAGACGCGTGCGTTCATGCACCTGGACACCGTGTTTACCATGGTGGATTACGACAAGTTCACGATCCATCCGGAGATCGAGGGCCCGCTGAACATGTACGAAATGACCATGGACGATGGCGGCGATCTCAAGTTCAACGCGCTCAAGGAGGACCTCAACACGATCCTGGCAACAGAGCTTGGGCTTCCCGCGGTCGATCTGATCCGCTGCGGCGGCGGCGATCTGCTGGCTGCCCAGCGCGAGCAGTGGAACGACGGGTCGAATACGCTGGCCATCGCGCCCGGCAAGGTCATCACCTATGACCGCAACTACGTGACCAACGAGCTGCTGGAAAAGCACGGCCTCACCGTGATCACCATCCCCTCTGCAGAGCTCTCCCGCGGCCGCGGCGGCCCGCGCTGCATGTCCTGCCCCGTCAACCGCGACGATATCTGACAGGCTTCCTGTCCGGCTCCGGACATGAGAGGAGGGAGCGCATGAAGAACAAACGGCAGGAAAAGATCCTGGAGATCATTGCAAGCTGTCCTGTGGAGACACAGGACGAGCTGATCGAAAAGCTGCACGAAAGCGGCTTCCCATGCACACAGGCCACCGTTTCCCGCGACATCAAGCAGCTTTGCCTCGTCAAGGAGCTGATCGGCGGTGCCTACCGGTATACGGCGCCCGGAAATGCGGAGGAGATCGATTCCGCCGGTCGCCTGCAGCGCATCCTGCACGAGTGCTGCACCAGCTGCGCGTGTGTGCAGAACCTGATCGTTCTCAAAACCATGTCGGGTCTCGCCAGTGCAGCCGGAGCTGCGCTGGATGCTGCGGCAGAGCCGCAGATGGTCGGCTGCGTCTGCGGCGACGATACCGTGCTCATTGTGATGCGCACGGAGCAGGCAGCCCGGGAGCTGCAGCAGAAAATCGACCGGATCTGCAAATAGCCGGCCGGCAGCCGACTGAGGAACACCGCCGCGTTCATGGCGCTGTTTCTTCCCCGAAAAGAAAAAAGCGATCCCGCAGCTGCGGGATCGCTTTTTTGTCTTTTTAAAGCTCGCTGTCCGTTGCGGATTCACGCTTGACCGTGCGGTACGCCAAGAAGAACATCAGCAGCACAAACACCACAAAGATCAGCGTGGAGCCGGTGGTGCCGATCATGGCACAGGCGTCGTAAAACCCGTGGAGCGCGACCGCCATCAAAAACCCTGTCCAGAGATTGCGGCGGGCAGCAGCCGAGTCGCCATAGTTCTCGCACAGCCTGGCGCGGCCGTAATAAAGCCCCATAAACACAGCGAAGCTCATGTGGCCCGGCACGGCCAGCAGCGCACGCGGCAGCGCCACGGAGAGACCGTAGTTGAAGACATACTGCACGTTTTCAAACGCCGCAAAACCCAGCGAGACAAACACCGCATAGACGATGCCGTCAAAGCGGTAGTTGAAGGCAGGATGCTTCCAGGTGGTGCGGCGCAGCAGCAGATACTTTGCGCCCTCCTCCGCCACGGCGACCACCAGAAACGCCAGCAGCACCGTGTAAACTGTGCTGTCGGAACTGACGGCCATGTTCAGCGGGATCAGGCCGATGGACTCCAGTACGCCGGCGATCAGCGCCGAAAGCACACCCATCAGCAGCAGGAGCCCCAGCAGGCGCGGCGGTTCCTTTTCCGCCGTGTCGTGGCGGTAGATATAGCGCAGCAGCAGGAAAGCCGGAAGCACCGCCGCGACGATGTGGATGAGCAGGAAGGGCAGCATCGGCAAAGCCGGAAAGAGAAAAAACATAGACTTTCGCTCCTTTTATTCAGCGCTTATCTCAAAATCTTCCCAGTGCAGTCGGATGTGCGGATTCTCCTCCGCCGCCTCGGTCAGCACCGTCCAGAATGCGTCTGCATAGCCGCCGAGCGTCTGCTGCAGGGCATCCATGCCGACCAGATACAGCTCGGTATCCTCGCTCCGCTCGGTCAGGCAGTCATAGAGCGCATCCAGGTTGTGCCCGTACCACTCCGGCAGGGCAAGCTGCTGCGCGAGCAGCTCGTGCAGCGCGCCGCGGTCTGCCACCGCAGCGCCGTCAATGATCGCGTACATCAATCGTCCTCCTTGCACTATGGCTCTCCGTAGAGCAGTTCAAAGGTCTCGTAATGGTCGCCGGTGTAATAGATCAGCCCGTCGTTGGAAAAAACAATGCGCTTGGGGCCTCGGCTGCGCGCGCCCAGCGTGTCAATATCGCACTCGGTATAGCTGCGCCCCTTCTTGGTCGGCAGGTTCCCCTCGTAATTGCCGAATCGGCCGCCGCCGATGCACATGCCGGGGGCATAGGGCTCCAGCGAGCCGCCCGGCCAGCCCAGCGCCTCCGCCTCCCGTTTGGTGATGAAGTTTGAAGGCAGGTGGCCGTAGAGATGGATGTAGAGCGCCACATCCTCCTTGGTGGTGTAGACGCCGTCCTCCGCAAGCTGTTCCGGCTCATCCGGCCCGTCTGGTTCATCCACCGGCAGGATCGGCAGTTCGTTTTCTTCCGGCAGGGGTTGCAGCTCGCCCGCGGGCGGAGCGGTCTGCGGCGGGGTCTGCTGCTCGCTGTCCGCCGGTGTTTCCTCCGGCGCGGGCAGCGGCTGCGTCTGCTCGTTCTGCTCAGGCTGCGGCGCCGGATCGGGCGGGGCGTTCCTCCCCGCGCAGGCCGCCAGCGTCAGCGCCAGCACAAGCGCCAGCAATAAGCTGAGCCATCGTTTCATCATCGCATCCCTCCGCTGCGCACTTTGCGCCGGTTTTTTCTGATTATACCACCCGGATGCGAAAATGAAAAGAGGGGGCTTCTTCTCTTTGGGGATTTTTGTCTGCCCAGTTGCAAAACGGAAAGATATTTGTTATGATGGTAGCGGTGAAAAAATGCACCGGAGGGAGGATTTTCCGTGTCGTTTTACTGGCCGATTCTTTTGATCGTTCTTTCCAACGTCTTCTACCACATCTGCACCAAATCCACCCCCGGTGAAATCAATCCCTTCGCCTCGCTGACGGTGACCTACCTGGTTGGCGCACTGCTCTCCCTGGTCCTGTATTTTACCCTGAACCGTCAGGGCAACCTGCTTACGGAGTTCCGGCATCTGAATTGGGTGCCGTTTGTTCTGGGCATTGCCATCGTCGGCCTGGAGGGCGGCTATATCTACCTCTACAAGGTCGGCTGGAGCATCAGCACAGGGCAGATCATCGCCAGCATCCTGCTGGCCTTTGCGCTGCTGGTGATCGGCCTGATCTTCTATCACGAGGCAATCACCTGGACCAAGGTGCTCGGCATTGCGATCTGCATGCTGGGGCTGTATTTCATCAACAAGTGAGGCACCCTATGGGCAAGGATGTGTTCCGCGCGATCAACTCCACGCTGATCTATATCGAGCGCGGGGACGAATATCTGATGCTGCACCGCACGAAAAAGGAGAACGATCTCAACCACGACAAGTGGATCGGGATCGGCGGCAAATTCGAGGCGGATGAGGCGCCGGAGGACTGCATGCTGCGCGAGACGCGGGAGGAAACCGGCCTGACGCTGACGCGCTGGCGCTACCGCGGCATCGTGACTTTTGTGTCCGACCGGTGGGAGACGGAGTATATGCACCTGTTCACCGCCGACGGCTTCACCGGCACGCTGCGCAGCTGCGACGAGGGCGATCTGGAGTGGATCAAAAAGAGTGACCTGCTCTCCCTCAATCTCTGGGAGGGCGACAAGATCTTCCTGCGCCTGCTCGACTCGCCGGAGCCCTTCTTTTCCCTCAAGCTGCAATACGAGGGCGAAACACTTGTATTTGCCCAGCTCAACGGGCAGAAGCTACCATTGTCATCCCAACAGCATATTGGCTGATCAAATCTGTATTTTTGGAGGTTCACCATGAAGTTTTCCAGCAAAGTACAAAAGTGCGGCCTTTCCCCCATGCGTAAGTTCCATCCTTACGCCGTGGCCGCGGAGGCCAAGGGCAGAAAAATCTATCACCTCAACATCGGCCAGCCGGACGTGATCACACCCCCCGCCTTCTTTGAGGCGATCCGTTCGTTCGAGCAGCCGGTGCTTGCCTACGCCCCCTCCCCCGGCATTCCCGAGCTGATCGACGCGATCCAGGGCTATTACGACGCGCTGAACATGCACTTTGACAAGAGCGAGATCCTTGTCACCACCGGCGGCAGCGAGGCGCTGGCCATTGCGCTCCAGTGCATTCTGGACGACGGCGACGAGATCCTGATCCCTGAGCCCTTCTATCCCAACTACAACACGATGGTGCGCACCTGCGGCGCCAGCATCCGTCCCATCCCCACCTCTCCCGAGGAGGGATATCACTACGCCGAGCGCAGCAAGATCGAGCCGCTGATCAACGAGCACACCCGCGCCATCATGGTCACCAACCCCGGCAACCCCACCGGCACCGTGCTGGAGCATGAGGAGATGCGCATGCTGGTCGACCTGGCCAAGGCGCACGATCTGTTCATCATTGGCGATGAGGCCTACCGTGAGTTCGTCTACAACGGCGAGCCGCTGCAGTCCTTCGGCGAGTTTGACGATGCGGCGGAAAATGTCATCGTCATCGACACCGTGTCCAAGCGCTTCAGTGCCTGCGGCGCGCGCATCGGCTGCCTCATCACCCGCAACCACGAGCTGCTGGGCCACGCGATGAAGTACTGCCAGTCCCGCCTGTCCGTCGCCACGCTGGACCAGGTGGCCTCTGCCAAGCTCTACACCGTGGGGCCGGAGTATTTCGCCGCCGTGCGTGAGGAGTACAAAAAGCGCCGCGACACCGTCGTGCGCAAGCTGGCGGAGATCCCCGGCGTGATCTGCAAGTGCCCCAAGGGCGCGTTCTATATCATGGCCGCCCTGCCCGTGGACGATGCGGACAAGTTCCAGCGCTGGCTGCTGGAGGAGTTCGAGGACAACGGCGACACCGTGATGTTCGCCCCCGGCGCGCCCTTCTACGCCACCCCCGGCAAGGGCATGAACGAGGTGCGCATCGCCTACGTGCTCGAGCAGGAGAAGCTGGAGCGCGCGATGGATCTGCTGGCTCTGGGCATCAAGCAGTACAACGCGCAGAAGTAAGCCTTCCGCAACAGCCAACAAAAAATGACCGCCTTTGGCGGTCATTTTTTTGCCCGCAACCGCTGGTTGCTGATTTTTCAAGCGCGCTTGGTGGACTTTTCCCTCCTTCTCTGATATGCTGAACCCAGAATTTCCGAGGAGGTAACTTCATGACACTGGGTGAAAACATCGCGCGGCTGCGCGCGCAGAAGGGCTGGTCGCAGGGCGATCTGGCCGACGCGCTGAACGTCTCGCGCCAGTCGGTCTCCAAATGGGAGACGGATGGCTCCATACCGGAGCTGGACCGGCTGGTGCAGATGAGCGAGCTGTTCGGCATAACGCTGGACGAGCTGGTGCGCGGCGATAGCACTCCCCATTCTGCCTCTCCAGCTGCGCCGGAGGCGCCTCAGACAGGCAAGGCACGCAACATCAGCATATGTCTGCTCCTCGGCGGATGCCTGCTCCCCTTGTTTTTCCAAATCCTGTCTATCCCCCCGATCAATCTAATCACCTTTCCTGTCGCTCTGCCGCTCATTGCCTGTGGCTGCATCTGTCTCACGGCCAAGCGGTACATCTTTCTCAAATGTGCGTGGACGTCCTATTTGCTGCTGGATCTCTATGGCCGTGTGCTCAGCGGCTTTGGCTGGCAGGGCTTGCTGCGGTTTCTTCCGGATTGGATCCCGGATGACAACTACAGGCTTCAGCTGGTCATCGCCGCTTTGCAGCTGATCGGAGAACTGCTGTTGATTGCTTTCACCGTACGAGCCTTCCGCGGCGCGGCATACGCGTCGACACGGGCGAACAAGGTCCGCCTTGCGGTCGGCTGGGCGGTCTACGTGCTGCGCTGGATCGTTCCATTCACACCACCGTTTTTGCATCTTCAGCAAGCCTTTCTGACGATCATGCAGCACGCCGGGCTGGACCTTGTCAGCCGACTGCTGGGCGCGCTGGTGTGCTATGTTTTTGCCGCGCTGTTTCTCGTGCTGCTGATCCGCACGCGCGCCTTCCTGCAAGCCAATAAAAAATGACCGCCTTTGGCGGTCATTTTTTATTCGTCTTTCTGCGCGGCGCTTTGCCGCTCTTTTCGCGCCATCTTCCACAGCGACGCCAGCGTCACCGCGATGGTGATGATCCACGCGATGCCGGAGGAGAAGTCCTTGATCCAGAAGGCGTAGAAATCCCACAGCGCCAGATTGATGATCAGCGCCCATTTGAGGCCCTTGATGTCCGCAAGGTAATAGTTGAGCGCGGCGTACTCCACCGCGGCGATGACCGGCAGAAGGCCAATGGGGCCCTTGGAATTGGTCAGTACGCCGAGGACCAGGAACAGCGTGCTATAGACAAGCATGGCGGCTTTGGTGTACTTCCCTTTCAGGATCACGATGCAGCGGGACGCGCTGAGAAAAGCGATCGCCGCCGCGGCATAGGAACCGAACACCAGCGACGAAATCCCCAGCACCGTGTTTTCGCCCACCTGATAGATAAAAGTGCGCTTTTCGCTTTTGGTCCAGGCCGTCATTGCCAGAAGCACTGCCGCGAAAAAGGAGATGATATTGCCGATAATGATCTGTTTGGTCATAGCTATGCCCCGCAAAAGTTAGGATCGCAGGCATTATATCATCGTCACGGCAGGCCGTCAACATCATAAAAAGCAGCCACGGGGATTTTCCCATGGCTGCCTTTTTCTTTGAAATCCTTTACTTTCTGCACTGCTCCAACGCGGCAAGCTTCAGGCAGCAGCAGAACACGGCCATCGCCTGCTCCAGCTCCTCCACGGGGGGAAGGCTCGGCGCGACGCGGATGTTGCTGTCGTTGGGGTCCTTGCCATAGGGGAAGGTCGCACCTGCGCCGGTCATGACGACGCCGGCCTCCTTCACCAGCTCGACCGTGCGCTTTGCCAGGCCCGGCAGCGTGTTGACCGAGACGAAGTAACCGCCCTTGGGCCGGTTCCACTCGGCAAGGCCGAGGGGCGCAATCTCGCGCTCGAGCGTGCTGACGACCATGTCGAACTTCGGCTTCATGATTGCGGCGTGCTTTTTCATCAGCTCCAGCGTGTGGGCCTTGTCCTTGAGGAACATGACGTGGCGCAGCTGATTGATCTTGTCAAAGCTGATCATCTGGATGCCCATGAGCTTCTGCAGATAGGCCATGTTCGCCTCCGAGCAGGCAAAGCAGGAGATACCCGCGCCCGGCAGGGTGATCTTGGAGGTGGAGGCATATTCGATGACCATGTCGGCGTTGCCGTACTGCTCGCACAGGCTGAGGATATCGTCAAAGGGGACGAAGTCGCCGTCAAACTCATGGATGCAGTAGGCATTGTACCACATCAGAAGGAAATCCGGCGCGGCGGGCTTCATCGCAGCTAAGCGGCGGATCGTCTCGTCGGAGTAGATGATGCCGTCAGGATTGGAGTACTTGGGCACGTTCCACATGCCCTTGACCTTGGGATCGCGGATCAGCTCCTCCACCAGATCCATGTCCGGGCCGGTGGGCGTCATGGGGATGGTGATGAGCTCAAAGCCGAAGGATTCGGTGATCTTGAAGTGGCGGTCGTAGCCTGGCGCCGGGCAGAGCCATTTGAGTCCCTCTTCCCTGCACCAGGGACGCTCGGAATGCAGCATGCCGTGGGTAACGGCCTTGCTGATTGTGTCGTACATCAGCGTCAGGCTGGCGCTGCCGCCGGCAAAGACCTGAGACGGCTTGCAGCCGAGCACATCGGCAAAATACTTGCGGGCACAGGGCAGGCCGGCAAGCTCGCCGTAGTTGCGGGCGTCAACGCCCTCGTCCATGCAGGCGTTGGGGTCGCTGAGGATCGTCAGCAGCTCGGTCGAGAGATCCAGCTGCTGCTTGCTGGGCTTGCCGCGGGCCATGTTCAGCTTGAGCCCCTTGGCCTTCCAGCCCTCGAACTCGGCGAGCACCTTGTTATATTCCGCATCCAGTGCGGCGGGGGACAGTTCGGTATACTTCATAGCAACGCTCCTATCCGATATTATAGTTTCTTTGTCAGATTGTTCTATTATTGTACCATAGCGCCACGGGGAAAACAAGGGCCATTCCCCCCTTTGCGGGATAAGAAAACAGCAGCTGCAAGAATGCAGCTGCTGTTTTGATGCAGAAAGGTTGTCCTTAGCCGAACAGGGCCATCAGGGTACCGGCCGCGATCGCGGAACCGATAACGCCGGCAACATTCGGGCCCATGGCATGCATGAGCAGGAAGTTGGAGGGGTTCTCCTTCTGACCGACGACCTGGGAGACACGCGCCGCCATCGGCACGGCGGAAACGCCGGCGGAGCCGATCAGCGGGTTGATCTTTTCCTTCAGGAACAGGTTCATCAGCTTGGCCAGGAGCACGCCGCCCGCGGTACCAAAGCCGAAGGCCACGACGCCCATGACCATGATCTTGATGGTCTGCAGGGACAGGAAGGTGTTGGAGGTCGCCGTCGCGCCGACGGTGAAGCCGAGGAAGATCGTGACGATGTTCATCAGCTCGTTGCTCATGGTCTTCTGCAGACGGTCGGCCACGCCGGACTCCTTGGCGAGGTTGCCGAGCATCAGGCACGCGACCAGCGGCGCCGCGGAGGGCACCAGCAGGGCCACGAACACGGTGATCATGATCGGGAAGATGATCTTTTCCTTCTGGCTGACCTGACGGAGCGGACGCATCTTGATCTTGCGCTCCTCCTTGGTGGTGAGCACCTTCATGATCGGCGGCTGGATGACCGGCACCAGCGCCATGTACGAATACGCGGCGACGGCGATCGGTCCGAGCAGGTGCGGGGCGAGACGGGACGTGACGTAGATCGCCGTCGGGCCGTCCGCGCCGCCGATGAT
>JAEEGI010022906.1_pt1 | contig 12307 bp, 12 predicted proteins | sample 8958751 | NCBI WGS metagenome assembly JAEEGI01 (sample SAMN16246545, study PRJNA631951) | gut metagenome | biome: gut microbiome; feature: rumen; material: KS-attached | host: Bos | place: Iran: Karaj | collected 2018-10 | reverse complement strand
ACAGTAGCAGACTCGGGGTGGCGCGTAATAAGGGCCGACACCAGCACATTGGTATCAATCACAGCATAAATCATACAGCCAGCTGTTTTTTACGTCTATCTTCCCTTGCAGCACGAATCTCCGCATTGATTTCATCGAGTGTCATTTCCGGCTCCTGGCTGGCCTCCGCAGCCTGGCGTTGTTTCAAAAACAGGTCGAGCGCATTGGGTGTCTCTGTCCTGTTGCCCCTGATGGTAAACGGAATGCTACGGCTCCTGACAACTGCCTTTACGAAAATGTTGAAAGCCGTGTTTGCACTCATGCCAAACTGCTCGCAGAGTTCGTCGAACTGCGACTTCATCTCCGAGTCTATTCTTACTGTTACTGCCGACTGTGCCATAATCCAAATCTTCTATTATGACGGCATTACGCCATCATTTCGATGGCAAAATTACAATATATTTATGATACTTCCAAATTATTTGGCAATTATTTTACTAATTAGCAATCAGACTACCCTTGCACGCACTTTAGTGGGTTGTGAACTTGCACTTAGGATAATTGGAGCATCCATAAAAGTTACCATACTTGCCAGTGCGCCTAACGAGGTTACCACCACATTTGGGACAAATACCTAAAACTACTTTATTATTCTCCTCTGCCTTTGATGCATAGATGTTATTGACGTGCGACCTGTTATCAACAAATTCCCTAACATTATTTCGGAGGAGAATATCAACAACTCTTTGAACATCATTGTCAGCCAGATAAATTGTCCTATTATCAAGAATTGTTTCCAAAAGATTGAAATCATAAACTACATGATAGCTTGAAGTAACATCCTTCAATAAAGCAGTACCTGTGAATACAACAATTGGGATAACCTTCAAAGCTGACCATTCTGAAAGAAGACTCTTTATTGCAATTGAATGGGCCAATGACTGCTTAACTGGGTTATAGAAATGATTCTTTGTGACATAGGTATATGTTTTCCACCATTTCTTCGCATACGTCACATCAGTAATAATCATCTGTGTCCATTCTTTACGTTTGTCATCTCCATAAATCACGCCTTGATAGTTTTTGGTCTCAATGGCAAACACTCCATATCGTGAAACAACCACATGGTCTATTTGCGTCGTTCCTCTGTTCGTCCGCAGCACGACATCATCCAAGATTACATATTCGTCTGGCAATTGCATGAGGATATTGTGGACTATGTTTTCACCTTCTTTTCCTTTATAAGTTGGCGAATTATACCACCATTTGAGGATAATTGCACCTCCTACAATTACAGCAATAATTATATACAGGAATATTACCATATAGTTATTTTACACTACAGAAGTAAGACCATAAAAACCTTTCATGTTTTACTTCTTTCTTTTCATCACATCCCAATCGAACGAAAATACTTTTTCATCAACAGGAATATTGACCTTCATAGTAAGCCCTCTTTTTCGTTTGATATTCATGTAGCCGATAATTCCTTCTCCTGGATGCACAGTCGTTATCTTCAAATAACCTTGAGATTTCGTATTACGGTCATCCGCCATCAATTTACTAAGTGTCATCATTTGAGTTGTAGCCGCCATATTTGCTGCTGAAGCCGCTGCATAATTATATGTTGTGGTGTAGGTCGTTTGGTATCCAGCCATCCCTGCATTCAATCCGGCAGAAACCCCCAAAAGAGCCATTGACCACGCTTGAGCATTCTTGACTTTCTTCATATACTCGTCGTATGTATATACTTGGAGGGCAAGCTTGTCTCCTCGCTTTGTATAAAGCGAAGATGTCACTCTGTCAGGGTCAAACGTAACGGATTCTTCACCAAGGTTTTTGATGAAAATGGCTACTTGATAGTACTTGCCATAATCATCTTTTTCTTCATAATTCGTCATACCTACGACGAAATCTCCAATTTGGCGATAAGCCCAGATTCTTCCATCATTGTACTCTGACATGACGGTAGTATCATTCTCTGCTTTTATAAATGTCTGAGCTTTTATCGAAGAAGCAAGACACCATATAATTATAATGGACAATATGCGCATAAAAATTTATTCTGGTGTTGGGCAGGTTTATATTCGAATTGACTACTTAAACAGCTCACTATGGCTACCCAGTCGTACCAACTCGATGATGTTTGTGTTCTTGTCAAACCATATCCTTAGTCGTTTCGTTAGGCTCATTAAAAATGTACTCGAGCAGCACACTCTCCACATAGTTGTTGAGGGTTCTGTTTTCCCTGACTGCGTTGATCCTCAGTCTCTCCAACAGGTCGGCCCTAAGTCGGAAAGAGGCTGGTTTCCTAATAGTTGTTGTTGCCATATATGTGTAATACAATTAAATATTTTCGACTGCAAAGATAATACTTTTTATTTATATAGCAATACATTTTTCCATCTTTTTGTGTACACAGCGGAGCCACTACTGTGTAATATCATTAAGGTGATGGCAGATTTCTTCGGCCATCGCGTTGAGTGCTACGCATTCGGAACGAGTGATGTGACGTTTCCCTTCGTTGTAGGGCCACGGGCTGAGTATTAGCAAGCGACCGCCAGCACACGCATCGAACAATTCATCAGCAGGCTTGTAGTAATCGCGGAAGCCATTGTCCGCGAGGAGAACGAAGGGATGCTGTTCCTGTAACAACACCTGCTTCACCCGCTTCTCGTTGGGGGAAATATATGGCGAGACCATCACCACCCCTTTACGAGCCATGAGCACACGACTGTTCATGTAGTCGCGAAGCTGCTGGTCATCACCGTTTTCTGCCGCCTTTACCATCGTACTTCGCACATGCACGGTATCAAAATGCCCAGCCGTCAGCAGCACCACATTCCCCACCCCATCGTACTTCCTGCCACCAATCTCAATATCCTTCTGCACACGGAAATAGCCAGGCTTCAGGCGCTTGGTGGCCAACCGTTGCGGGTTCATCTGAACGTACCGTATCATCGTATGCAACTGGCCACGACGGGACAATGGGCGAATGAACGGGCGCTCCGTAAAAACAGGGAAAGGATAGCCATCTTTGTATGTTGGCACCGAATTCAATTCGGCTGCAAGAGACAAGGTGTAAGCCCTGCCGAGCTTCTTGGCCCCTTGCCAATATCCGCGAACAACGCTACGGATACTTGTATCCATCACCTGCGTCACATGGATAACAGCATGCAGGTGATCGGGCATCAGGCAGAATTGGAGAATGCGGATGGCCGGATAGTGCCTGCACATCACATATAGCTCGTCGACAACAGCATTGCCCAAGGCTGTCCGCTCAACCCGCGCCTTCGAGGGGTCGCCCTCGGGAATCACCAACGTTCCGAACAGCGGCTCACGCGACGGCACCGTCAGCGTGACATGATACACCCCGACAAAAACATTTCGGGGAATTGTTGCACTTGTTGCAGTGTTGCAGTTCTCGAAAAGGGTGTACGATAGGGGAGTTTTATAGCTATATTTATATATATTATAATATATATAAATATAGAGGTTATTTTGGGGTGTGAGGAAGGCTTTGGAGAACTGCAACACTGCAACGGTGCAACGGTTACCCTGAGTAAACTGGGGATTTAGGGTAAGGAAACGGTGGGTTTAGGGTAAGGAAAATAAGGTGCAGAAAATTGCGAAAAAAGTTGAGGAAATGTTTGGTGGTTTCAAATATTTTTTGTACCTTTGCAGTGTTAATCAAAGCTTTGAGAAAGCGGGAAGCGGCGACCCGGTGTAGTTCGCTGCAGGAGGATTCTGATACCATAAAAAACACAACAAAATGGCAAGAAATGAGATTACTTTCCAGGTGAACCTGAAGAAGGACACCAACTCGGCCAGCCGTACCTACGGCATGTACTTCGGCGAGGCTGAATCGAAGGAGCCGTTGAACCTGAAGGGCTTTGCGAAGCACCTGTCGGAGCACGGCAAGTTGACCACCTATGAGATGATGGTGCTGGTGCTGCAGAACATCGTCTCGTGCATGAAGGAGCTGATCTGTCAGGGACAGCCCGTGAAGCTGGAGGGGCTGGGCACGTTCTACCCCACCATCGAGAACAAGAAGGGTGGCGTGGAGTCGCCGCTGGCTTACGACCCGAACGTGCAGATTGAGGGCGTCCACCTGCGCTTCCTTCCTGAGGGTGCGAAGGGTGAGGAGCTGACCAGCCGCAACCTGAAGCAGGACTGCGTGTTCGAGATGCGCGACCTGATCACCGTCCATGTGGTGACTGTCGACGGCAAGAAGAAGCGCTACCAGACGCGCCAGCCCATCGCTACCCTGGCCTTGGCGAACCAGGACCAGGAGCCGGTGGAGCCTTAAGCTCTTTTAGGCACGGATTGAGTGTAATCCGTGCCAAAAATTATCCATATATTTGGCGGTTTCGTGATTTTGCAGTATCTTTGCAGCCAAAAACGAAAGACTACCATGCTGAAACAGCTTTACATCAGGAACTTCACCCTGATTGACAAACTTGACATACAGCTGCATCGGGGCTTCTCGGTCGTTACCGGCGAGACGGGTGCGGGCAAGAGCATCATACTCGGTGCCATCGGTCTGCTGCTCGGACAACGCGCCGACTCCAAGACCTTGAAACAGGGGGCTGACAAGTGCGTGATTGAGGCTCACTTCGACCTGTCGGACTATCAGCTGAAGCCCCTGTTCGACGAAAACGAGATAGAATATGACGCCCAGGACACCATTGTAAGGCGCGAACTGACAGCCGCCGGCAAGAGCCGTGCCTTCATCAACGACACGCCCGTGCCGCTGTCGATGCTCAAGGAACTGGGCGACCAGCTCGTAGACATTCACTCGCAACACAAGAACCTGCTGGTAGGTCAGCAGGACTTCCAACTGGCTGTGGTCGACATCATGGCCAATGACGAAGCAGAACTGAAGGCTTACCGACAGACCTACAGCGAATACCACACCGCCGTACGCCAGTTGGAGAAGGTGAAGGCCGACATAGAGCAGAACCGCCAGAACGCCGACTTCCTGCAGTACCAATACGACGAACTGAAGGACGCCAAACTGGTGGACGGTGAACAGGAAGAGCTGGAACAGAGAAGTGAGACCATGAGCCACGCCGAGGACATCAAGAGTGCCCTCTACGAAGCCGACAACGCCCTGTCGGCCGATGACATGGGTGTCGTCACCTCGTTACGCACCGCCCTGAACGCCCTGAAAGGCATCGGCCGCGTATTCCCGCCAGCCGAGGAACTGGCCGAGCGCATGGACTCCACCTATATAGAACTGAAGGACATTGCCCAGGAGGTGAGCAACAGTATGGAGGACGTGGAGTTTGACCCGGCAGAGTTTGGCCAGGTCAACGCCCGGCTCGACCACCTCTACGACCTGCAGAAGAAGTACAAGGCCGACACCGTCGGCGAACTGATAGCCCTTCGTGACCAGCTGCAGCAGCAACTCACCAACATCGAGAACAGCGACGACACCCTGCAGGAGCTGGAAGCCCAGTGTGAACAGCTGAAAGCCAACTGCCAGCAACAGGCCGACGCGCTGACGAAGCAGCGCACCAAGGCCGCCCGGCAGACCGAGAAGGAGATGCAGCAGCGGCTGGTGCCCTTAGGCATGCCGCATGTGCGCTTCGCCATCACGGTGGAACAGTCAGAGCTGGGCCGCAACGGACAGGACAAGGTGCAGTTCCTGTTCTCAGCCAACACCTCTACCCCACTCCAGCCCGTATCGCAGGTGGCTTCGGGTGGTGAGATTGCCCGCGTCATGCTGTCGTTGAAGGCCCTGATCAGCGGTGCGGTGAAACTGCCCACCATCATCTTCGACGAGATAGACACAGGTGTCAGCGGCCGGGTGGCCGAGCAGATGGCCCAGATGATGCAGGAAATGGGCATGGGTGGCCGTCAGGTCATCAGCATCACCCACCTGCCGCAGATTGCCGCCCTCGGCAGTTCGCACTACAAAGTGACGAAGACCGAAAGCGAAAGCGGCACCGCCACCACCATGACGGAGCTGACACAGGACGGGCGCATAGCCGAGATTGCCCAGATGCTAAGCGGCAGCGACATCACGGAAGCCGCCATTCAGAACGCAAAAGAACTATTAAGAATATGAGAAAACTATACACAATAATTGGCATGCTGCTCATGGCAGCTGCCGTGATGGCTCAGCCCAACTGGGTGAAGAAAGCCACGAAATCGGTGTTTACCCTCAAGACCTTCGGCAGCGACGGCACGCTCATAGGCAGCACCGGCGGATTCTTTGTCGGCGAGGATGGCGAGGCCGTCAGCAGCTTCACGCCCTTCAAGGGAGCCACGACTGCCGTAGTCATCGACGCACAGGGCAAGGAGATACCCGTAGCCTGCATGCTCGGTGCCAATGAAACCTACGACGTAGCGAAGTTCAGGGTGAATGCCAAGAAAACCGCCCCGTTGACCATTGCCCCGACCAATGCCTCAGAGAACACCGCCGTATGGCTGCTGCCCTACCGCGAGACCAAGACATTGCCGCAGGGAACGGTCCGCAAGGCCGAAACCTTCCGCGACAACTACGCCTACTACACCGTGGCCCTGAACATGCCCGAAGGCACCGTCAGCTGTCCGCTGATGAACGATGCCGGCGAGGTGGTGGGCCTCATGCAGCAGCCCTACAAGCAGGGCGACTCGCTGAGTTATGCCGTCAGCGCCCTGTTTGCCGACTCGCTGAAAATCAGCGGTCTGAGCATCAACGACGCCACCCTGCGCAGCACGTTCATCAAGAAGGACCTGCCCAAGGAACTCGACCAGGCCCTGCTGACGCTCTACGTCGGACAGGCCTCCGTCGACTCGGCTACCTACGTCGAGATGCTGGAAGACTTCATCGCCCGCTTCCCCAATGCCCCCGACGGCTATACCTATCGTGCCCAGATTGCCACAGGCGACCGCCGCTTTGCCGACGCTGCCCGCGACATGGAGCAGGCCATCAAGGTGGCCGAGAAGAAAGACGAGGCCCACTTCAACTACTCGAAGATCATCTACCAGAAGGAACTCTTCATGAGCCAGGATGCGTATGCCGACTGGTCGTTCGACAAAGCATTGGAGGAAGCCCGCGAGGCCGAACGGCTGCAACCGCAGCCCATCTACCGCCACCAGCAGGCCATCATCCTCTACGCCCAGAAGAAGTATGCCGAGGCTGCCGACATCTATGCCACGCTCTACGACAGCGACCTGCGCTCGGCAGAGCTGTTCTACGAGGCATCCCGCTGCAAGGCCGCGCTGAAAGACACCCTCGGACAGATAGCCCTGCTCGACAGCTGCGTAGCCATGTTCAACCAGCCCTACCTGAAAGAGGCTGCCCCCTACATCCTGGCCCGTGCCCAGGTGCTGCTCGACGCCAATCAATACCGCAAGGCCGTGAACGACCTGAACGAGTATGAGAAGCTGATGCAGACCACCGTCAATGCCAACTTCTACTACCTGCGCTTCCAGGCCGAGGTAGGTGGACGCCTGTTCCAGCAGGCCTTGGACGACATTGACCAAGCCATCAGGATGGACCCGCAGTACGACCTGTATTACGCTGAGAAAGCCTCGCTGCAAGTGCGTGTCGGCATGAGGGACGAGGCTATCGAGACGGCCAAGGAGTGTATCAAGGTGGCTCCCGATCACAGCGACGGCTACCTGTTCTTGGGACTTGCCCAGTGCCTGAAAGGCGAGAAGGAGGAAGGTCTGAAGAACCTGAAAAAAGCCCGCGAGTTGGGTGACACGCAGGCTGATACATTTATCGAGAAGTATTCGAAGGAGTAGTCTTTCAGAACGACAACGGTTGGTCGCCTGACGACGGCAACGGGTCATCCTCGAAGCTTCCTCCCTGTCCGGGAGGGAAGGGATTGTCCACGATTCCGCCATTGATTTTCGAGCCCAATATCTCGCCACCGTTGTCGGCTGGCCGTCGTGACATGCGGGAATCGTCGGGGTTCTCAAATCGTGTGAACTCACCCCGGAACGTCAGCAGCACGTCGCCTGTGGCGCCCTTACGGTGCTTGGCTATGATGATCTGGGCCATGCCGTGCAGGTCGCGTCCCTTCTCGTCTTCATAGATATGGTAATACTCGGGACGGTGTACGAACAGCACCATATCGGCATCCTGCTCGATGGCTCCCGACTCACGCAGGTCGCTGAGTTGCGGACGCTTGCCCTCCAGTCCTTCACGTGACTCGACGCCACGGTTCAACTGCGACAATGCTATGATAGGTATGTCGAGCTCCTTGGCCAGTCCCTTCAGCGACCTCGAGATGGTCGAGACCTCCTCCTGACGCGACGAAAAGCGCATGCCGTTGGCATTCATCAGCTGTAGGTAGTCAATCATGATAATCTTCACATCGTGTTCACGCACCAGACGGCGGGCTTTGGTACGCAGCTCGAAGACCGAAAGGCCCGGCGTGTCGTCGACATAGAGCGGTGCCCCGATGAGGGTATTCACCTGCTTGTCCAACCGTTCCCATTCGTCGGGGTACAGCTGTCCGTTCAGGATCTTCGAGCCCTGAATCTCGCAGGCATTCGATATCAGTCGGTTTACCAACTGCACGTTCGACATTTCCAACGAGAAGAACGCGATAGGCACCTTGAAGTCGGCGGCAATGTTCTTGGCCATCGACAGGGCGAACGACGTCTTACCCATTGCCGGACGACCAGCAATAATGACCAGGTCGGAAGCCTGCCAACCGCTGGTAATCTCGTCCAGCTTATGGTAGCCGGTAGGCACACCCGTCAGACCGTCCTTGTTCTCCGCCGCCTTGTTGATGACCTCCAGCGCATTCTTGATGACGGGGTCAATCTGGGTGTAGTCCTTCTTCATGTTCTTCTGCGACAGTTCGAACAGGGCACCCTCGGCATGCTGCATCAGCTCATCCACATCAACAGTCTCGTCGAAGGCCTTCGTCTCAACGTCGCTGGCGAACGATATCAGCTGGCGGGCCAGAAACTTCTGGGCAATGATGTTGGCATGGTACTCGATGTTGGCCGAGGAAGCCACACGTCCTGACAGTTCGGCGATATAGGCCGGGCCACCCACGTCGGCCAGATCACCCGACTTCGAAAGCTGGTCGGTGACGGTGACGATATCCACGGGCCGCTCCTTCATAGCCAGGTCGCGGATGGCGGTATATACCTTCTGGTTGCGAGGCTCGTAGAAGCTCTCGGGGTGCAGTATTTCGCAAACTACGCTGTAGGCGTCCTTGTCAATCATCAGGGCACCCAGCACGGTCTTCTCCACATCAAGAGCCTGGGGCTGCAGGTGGCCGTACGTGTTGTCTACTGGTTGCGGGATCCGCGGTCTGCGGTTCGTTGTATTGTTGTTTTCAGGCATGGTAATATTGTTGTTTGTTTACGTTTCTTCCAAACTATCGGTTGGGGGTATGGGGTGTTTGATGTCTTCCTTGATGCCGAGGCGCTTCATCTCGTTGGCTTTCTGCAGGATGCCCCGGGTGCCGTCCACGCTCTTCTGCAGGTCGGCAAAGTCGGAGCTGAGTGCTTCGATGTCGTGCCCCATCTTCTGGGCTCGCTCGGCAAAGAGTCCGATGCGCGAGACAAGCTGCTCGGCCAGGGTGACTATCTTCTTCTGGTTCTCGGTCTGACTGTGCTGGCGCCACGCTATCTGAATCATGCGCAGGATGGCAAAGAGATTCTGCGTGCTGCTGATGAACACCTTCTTCTCAAAGGCTTCCGTCCACAGTTTGGGGTCGCGGGCCAGTGCCACCTGCAGGGCAGCCTCGTTGGGCACATACATGATGACAAAGTCGATGGCGGTACGGGGAGCCTGTATGTAGCGGCTGTAGTCCTTGGCAGCCAACTCCCTGACGTGCGAACGCAGGCTCTGCACATGGCGTTCGAGCAGTTGCTGGCGCAGCGGCTCTGCCGTCTCGTTCACATAGTCGTAATAGGCCTTGATGCTGACCTTGGCATCGATAACCACATCCTGCTGGGCGGGATAGTGAAGCACCACGTCGGGGCGCATGATGCGACCCGTGTCTTCGTTGCGGATGGGCAGACCGTCCATGTTGGTGATGGTGTCCTGTATGTCGTAGTCGAGCCCGCGCTTGAATCCCTGCGAGTCGAGCAGTTCCTGAAGCACCAGTTCGCCCCAGTCGCCCGCTTGCTTGGAATCGTTGCGCAGGGCATTGGTCAGACGGGTAGCCGTACGGTCCATCTTTTCAGCCTGCTCGCCTACCTGCCGCAAGCGCTCTGTCAGCGAGGCTGCTGTGCGGGCTGCCTCGCGGTCGCTCTCCTGTATGGCCTTTTGCAGCTCGGCAAAGTTGTCGTTGATGGGCTTGGTAATGTGCTCCATCGCCTCACGGTTCTCGTTCTTCAGCTGGCTGCTGGTTTGCGAGAGAATGCGCGTGGCAAGGTTCTGGAACTGTTCGCGCACGACCTTCAGCTGTTCCTGGAACTGCTCACTGCGCAGACGGTTCTCGGCCACATTCTGCTCCTTCTGCATGCGCAGGGAGTTGGCCATCACTTCGGCCTGGACGTGTAGGGCCGTGTAGCGGCGGTTGAAGTAAAGATAGGCGACAACGACACCTATCACCATACCAACTATCAGTGACAAAAGTATTTCGAACATAAGCTAATAGAGCAATTCCATCTGTGGGACAATAATGCGGCCACGACGGAGCTCGAGCAGTCCGTCGCGCTGCAACTGGTTAAGGGCACGGCTGACGTCGAGGCGACTGTCGCCCAACTCATCGGCCAACTGCGTCATCAGGATATAGAAGGTCTTCGGCCCGGCGGGATAGATACACCGCAGGGTGAGGAAGCGGACAATACGCTCGGAAAGCGACTCTACACGATGACGCCACGGCTGGCGCAGCAGCTTCTGGCTTTGCGTGGCAAACATATTGAGCAGGTTCAGCCGGAACACCAGAAACTCCTCGCTCAGACGCAGCACCTCATCCTTGCTGATGGTGATGAAGCTGGCTTCGGACTGGGCGGTAAAGGTATGGGTGTAACGCTGGTTATAGCCGAAGATGGCCTCGGGCTGCAACGTATAGGGAGCCGACAGCTGCTCGACTACGGTATAGCTGTGGTCGTCGGAACGAGTCTCTACCTGAATGGTACCCGACAACAGGAAATACAAGTGTGCCGAAGGATCGTCCTCCCTGACAATGACCTGACCGGCGGCAAACTTCAGAAAGTCGAACTTCGTATGTCCGACAATCCGGGCAAGGTTGTCGCGGCTCATCCCCTGAAACAGCGGGAACTGTAGCAAATGGTCGTAGAGTTGCAATGTAGCCATAAAGAGGGGGACGGTTTCAGGTTTCAGTTTTCTATCTTCTCCTTCAGCGACGGTGAGAACCATACGCCGTTGGTGCCGTCGGGATTGGCATATATGAAGTAGGCCATCAGCTCAGGATGACGCTCCAGCACGGCCTTGGCCCGCTCTACGCCCATCACCATGAACGACGTGGCGTATGCATCGGCCGTAGCACAGTTCTTGGACAGCACGGTGGCCGACAGCAGCGAGTGCTGCACGGGGTAGCCGGTCTTCGGGTCGATGGTATGGGCATACTTCTTGCCACCTTTATAATAGAAGTTTCGATAGTTGCCGCTGGTGGCCATAGCCACATCGGTCAAGTTGAGCACCGTCTGCAGTTCTCCGCTGACCGACAGCGAATCGTCGGTAGGCTTGGTGACACCTATCTTCCAGGGTACGCGGCGCTCGCTGATGCCCTGGGTGACAATCTCTCCGCCAATCTCGACCATGAAGTTGCTGACGTTGCGGCGACGCAGCAGACGGGCCACGACGTCGGAACCATAACCCTTGGCTATGGCTGCAAAGTCATACTGGTTGCGTATCTTCAGCAGACTGTCTACCTGCTGGCGGGTGGGCATTTGCTCATGCTTGAAGCCGAAGCCCCAGGCATTGACCAAAGGAGCCACCGTGATGTCGAAGGCACCATCGGTCTCACGATGCACGGTCTGTGCCAGTTCGAAGACCTCCTTGAACATATCGCTCTGCTTGACGGTTTCTCCCCGGTTGATGCGGGCCACGGTAGAGGTATCGTTGAACATCGAGAACTCGCCGTCCACCTTCATCAGTTCGGCTTCTATCTCCTGCTGCAAGTCTTTGTCACTCTGATACGTGATATTATAGATGGTGCCAAACACAAAATTAGAATTCTTTCTATACTCCTTCTGAGCACAGGAAACAAGCAACAGTAAACAACAGGCTGCATACAATAACCGTCTCATAATCCAGAATTAGAAATTAAAAAATAAAAATTATGATTAGTTTATATATCTATGATTGCATTAAACGTGACTCCCAGGCTCGATGTATCCTGAATGCCATAGCCTGGCACATACCACGTATTTCCCATCTGTCCATTGTCATACC
>JAEEGI010022905.1_pt1 | contig 12307 bp, 9 predicted proteins | sample 8958751 | NCBI WGS metagenome assembly JAEEGI01 (sample SAMN16246545, study PRJNA631951) | gut metagenome | biome: gut microbiome; feature: rumen; material: KS-attached | host: Bos | place: Iran: Karaj | collected 2018-10 | reverse complement strand
CCTCGGTTTTGATCCCGTTCTGCGCAAAGCGCGGCGCCTGTTTCGTCGCCGTGGCAAAGCGCGCGTTGCCCTTGCCGCCCCTGCCGCCGTACAGCACGATGCGGATCTTGTTCGGCTCGCTCATGTCCGCGACGATGCTGCCGGTCTCGACGTCGCGCACGATCGTGCCGACCGGCACCTTGATCAAAAGGTCCTCGCCGTTTTTGCCCGCCATGAGCTCCGCCCTGCCCTGCTCGCCGTCTTCGGCGCGGAAGTGCCGGTAGCGCTTGAAATCGAGCAGCGTGGACTGCTGCGGATCCGCGACGAACACAATGTTGCCGCCCCTGCCGCCGTCGCCGCCGGAGGGACCGCCCTTCATCACGTATTTTTCGCGGTGGAACGCGGCGCATCCGTCGCCGCCGCTGCCCGCCTTGATATGAATGGTCGCCTTGTCAATGAACTGCATGTTCGCAAATCTCCTTTAAGGGACAGATCCCGCATTTCGGTCGCTGTGCCGCGCAGACCTGCCGTCCGTGATAGATGAGCCAATGGTGCGCGTCGCCCCAGTCCTTCTCCGGAATGTGTGCCATCAGCTGCTGTTCGGTCTTTTCCACGTCCTTCGCCTCGGTGAGCCCGATGCGGTTTGCCACGCGGAACACGTGCGTATCGACCGCGATCGCGGGAACCCTGAACGCGTTGGACAGCACGACGTTCGCCGTCTTTCTGCCCACGCCCGGAAGCTCGGTCAGTTCCTCGCGCGTTTCGGGTACCCTGCCGCCGTACTTTTCGACGAGGATCCGGCTCATCTCCAGAATGTGCATGCCTTTCATCCGGTAAAAGCCGCAGCTTTTGATGTACGGCTCCAGCGTTTCGAAATCCAGGGCGGCGAACTGTTCCGCGGTGTTGTAGAGCGGAAACAGCACGTCCGTGCACTTGTTCACCTGCTTGTCCGTGCACTGCGCGGAAAGCATCGTCGCCACGAGCAGTTCAAACGGCGAGGAAAAGTGCAGCGCGGGTTTGGCGTCGGGATAGGTTTCTTTCAGAATACCGAGTGCTTCGGTTCGCTTTGCTTCATTTAACACGGGCGGCCTCCAATGCATAAGTCGCGGCGATCGCGCCGTCCGCACACGCGGTGACGACCTGCCGAAGCGGCGTATTCCGCACGTCGCCGGCAGCAAATACGCCGGGAAGATTCGTTTCCATATGTTCGCCGGTCAGCACGCTGCCGTTTTCCGCAAGCGCCACCTGATCGGAAAAGAGCTCCGTCCGCGGCACCACGCCGACCGCGACGAACGCGCCATCCGTCGGAAGGTCGCAAAGCTCGCCGGTGACGCGGTTTTTGATCCGAATGCCCGAGAGCTTCTTTTCGCCGAGGAACGCTTCCGGCACGCTGTTCCAGAGGAACGTGATGTTCGCAGTATTTTTCGCCGCGTCCGCAAGGATCGCGCTTGCGCGCAGTTCGTCGCGCCGGTGCACGACGTAGACCTGTTTGCAGAGCTTCGCAAGATACAGCGCGTCGGAGATCGCCGTGTCGCCGCCGCCGATGACCGTCGCCGTGCGGTTTTTATAGAACGCGCCGTCGCAGGTCGCGCAGTAAGAAACGCCGTGTCCGGTCAGTTTCTTTTCGCCGGGAATGCCGAGCGTCCTCGGAGACGCGCCGGTCGCGAGGATCACGGCCTTCGCTTCGATCGTTTTGCCGTTGAACACAAACCGTTTCGGATCCCCGGTCAGATCGAGCTCCGACACCGCGCCGTATTCGATCTTCAGCCCGAACGCCGCCGCGTGCTCCTCGAACCGCGCAGCGAGCGCATACCCGTCCGGTCCGTCCGAAATGCCCGGGAAATTATCGATCCGGTGCGTTTTCACGATCTGTCCGCCCGCGAACATTTCCTCGTACAGGCAGACGTTTCCGCCGCCGCGCACGGCGTACAGCCCCGCCGTAAGTCCCGCGGGTCCGCCGCCGATGATCGCAACATCCAGCATGATTTTTTCCCCCGTTTCCGTAAAATCTCACAAATACAGTATACCGAAAAACCGTTCCCCGGTCAAGGGAAACCGCCCGACAAAAGTCCGCTTTTTATGAAAGCGTTCAAACAAAAAGCGCATCCCTTTTCCGATGCGCTTGGGGTTTTATCACTTCCCGATCTTCTTGTACCGGTAATCCTTTCCGTATTCGATCGGTCCGGCGCTGCTTAAAAGCTCGGTCACGGTCACGATGTCGTAACCCTGCTCCGTCAGCCACGGGATCAGCTCGTCGATTGCCTTCAGTGACGCATCCAGCCGGTCGTGAAACAGAATGATCGAACCGTTTTTGACCTCCTTTTTCACGATCTTCACGATCTTCGACTTGTTCCGGTTGCTCCAGTCGCGTGTGTCGACCGACCAGCGGATGCAGGCAAGCTCCTCGGTTTTCGCCGCTTTCAGCACCGTCTTGTTCATTGTGCCGTAGGGCGGGCGCATCAGATGCGGAACGGTTCCGTCGTCGATCATCCCGGAGAGCATTTGCTTCATTTCGGCAAACCGCTGTTCGTTCTTTTTCTGATTGTATTTCGTCATCTTGTCGTGCGTCAGCCCGTGGATGCCGACCTCGCAGCCGAGCGCGTGCATGCGCCGGATCACTTCGTCCGCACCCGAAAGCTTCAGGTTGCTTCCGACCACGAAAAACGTCCCCGGCACGCCGTATTTTTCCAGCACGTCCAGAAACAACGGCGTAAACTTCATGTTCGGACCGTCGTCGAACGTCAGCGCGACCATCTTGCGGTTCGGATCCTTGGTGGGTTCCGGCGTCGGCGTCGGTGTCGGTGTCGGCGTGGGCGTCGGTGTCGGTGTCGGCGTGGGCGTCGGCGTAGGCGTCGGCGTAGGTGTCGGCGTGGGTGCTGCGGTCGGTTCCGGCGTCACGATCTCGATCGCCTCGGAAACCGGTTCCTCCGTATCCGGCGCAGGCGAAATACGCCCCGCATCCGGCGCCGTGCAGGCAGTCAAAATCATCATCAAAGCCAAAAGAACCGACCATCGCTTCATAGAGGAAAGTATACCTCTTTTCTCGCGTTTTTACAACAAAAACCGCGCAAAAAAGCCGCCGCGAACGCGACGGCTTTCCGCTTGTTGAAATGCTGCGGTCAGCGCTTGGCCTTCTTTGCTTTGCGGACGCTGAATACCTGCAGAAGGATTCCGGCAAGCAGTCCGACGACCGGCAGCGGCAGGAAGAGATATCCCGAGCTGAACAGTTTGCTTTCGGTCTCGGCTTCCGGAAGGATCCCGAACTGCCACAGGAACAAAACCGCGAGGTAGATCAGCGCGACAAGGATCGCCGCCAGCGCAACGATGGTCATCCGTGTTTTCCGTTTCATATGCGTTCCCTCCTCAATCCGTGACGGCGATGATATCGCCGATTGCGCGCATATTGTGTCCGAACAGTTTTCCGTTCCAGTACATGCCGATCGATCTGCCGCCGTCCAGGTTGTACGCCGCCTTCATGCCCATCGATGCGCAGAGCGTCGACAGCTCGGCAAACGTCATGCCCGGCGAACCCGAGTTGCCGAGGTTCTTGCCGCTGTAGTCGATCATGTTGTAATCGCCCAGAACGCTGATAAACGCATAATGACCGGGCTCATAGTATCCGATCACCGAACGCGGGTTCGGTCCGCTCAGGGAGGAATTGAACTGCGTCTTCGCCGCGCCGTTCTCATCCAGCAGAGACGGTCCGAAATAGAACGAATGGTACGGATAGCTCCCGAGGATCTCGTTGTTGTCGATCTTATCCTTCTTGCAGTCGAAGCAGCGCATCGTTCCGTCCTGATAGATCACACAGAGATCGGAATGCCTGCAGGGATTGCTGCGGATCATAAACCCGTTGCGGATGATCAGCCCTTCGTCGTTCGCATTTGCCGCAAAGTAGTCGGAGCTGACCGCGATCAGCACGCCGCTCTCCTCCGCGAACGCGCGGATCTTCTTCGTCTTGTTCTGATCCTTCTCAAAAGCCGCGGTAAGCTTCGAGATGTCTCTCACATACACGTCCGCGACCTGATACTTGATCTTTCCGTTCGTGCACTGATACAGCTCAAATGCGGCGTTCTTTCCCGCAAACGTGTAAATCAGCGTGCGTGTCGTACCGTCCGCAAGCGTTTCGCTCGTGTTCGGCTCCGTCGAGAACGGCTGCCCGTCCGCAAACTTTTCCTTATACTTGTTGCCCAGAAGTCCCGGGATCGGCGTCGGCTCCGGCGTCGGCTCCTCGGTCGGTTCAAGCGTCGGAAGATCCGGGTTCGCCGTGCTGTCCGGCGTTGTCTGCGACAGCGTTTCCGGCGTCGCTTCAGGTGTCGGCTCTGCAGTCGGCTCTGCCGTCGGCGCTTCCGTGGACTTCGGCGGCATCGTTGCGATCGCAACCGGCGCGTTGTCCGCCGGTCTCAGCCACTTCACCCAGCCGAACGCGCGCGCGTTGACGGTCATGGCAAAGGCGCCCGCCAGCAGAACGTCGACGATAAAGATCACGATCAGCCGCTTTTTATTGAGCTTTTTCGCTTTCAGTCCGCCGCCGACATACAGCAGCAGATACAGCAGCGCCGTCAAAAGCATCAGCACCGGAATCACAAAATGCAGGTACTTCGTGAGAATAAACTCCGAACGCACCACGAAATGGAACCCCGGATTGAAATGATCCAGAATGTAAAAAGTGATGTAGTTCGCGGAAAGGATCGCAGTCAGGTTTGCAAGCACCGCTGCGATCACGCGAAGCGCACGAAAGCGCTGTTTTCCGTTCTTTTCCATGTTCGACTCCCTGTTTGATTCATCCGCCGGACGTTCCGGCGATTCGTTTTCGGTTTCAGCTTCGAGCACTATACCATATCGTCCGCGCTTTTTCAACCCTTTCCGTGAAATTGCGTCAGATTACGAACAGCACCCACCGAAGCAGGAATCCGCGCACCCGATTGCCCGTATACAGCGTATGCTGCGCCGCGTGCACGCGTTTTATAAGCGTCTTGTGCTCCGTTTTCATTTTATGATTCGAGAACGCCGCCTCCAGCGCCCATTCCTCCGCGTCCGGGTCCTCCGGGATTCCGAAGCGTTCGAGCTTTTTGAGATACTGCGCCATGTCCGGGATCGAACGCCGCACGTTCGCGTTTTGGAATCGCGCTTCCCTGCGCTTCCGCACGACAATGCCGACGCCGGTCCAGACAAGCGGCACGAGCGGGATCAGAATCCACCATGCGCCGCCGCGCTTTTTCACACTCTGCGCCGGATCGTCGCCGGTTCCCGTGCTTTGCGCGGGATCGCTCGGTTTCTGCGTCGGTTCCGCATGCGGTTCGGGCGCGTTTGTCGGCTCCGGCGTCGAAGGCGCTGCGGTCGGTTCCGCCGTCTCTGAGGCGGGCGTCGGTTCGGGTGTCGGCGCCGTCGTCGGCGTCACCGTCGGCTGCAGCGTCGGCAAAGCGGTTGCCGTACCCAGCGGATTTGCCGTCCCCGTTCCCGACTCGCGGTCGCTTGCGCGGCCCGGCGTGCTCTCGATCGGAACCCAGCCGATGCCGAGGACATAGACCTCCGTCCACGCATGCGCCGCGTTTTGTGTCACGGGCATTTCCGCAAGGTTCATCTCCGCCGGCACTTCCACATAATAGCCGACCGTGTACCGCGCCGGACAGTCCAGCGCCTGCAAAAGCGCCGTCGTCGCGCTCGCGAAATGGACGCAGTAGCCCTCGTGACTTTCCGTCAGAAAATACTGCACAAAGTCCTTTCCCTTCGGCATCTTTCCGGGCGTCAGCGTGTAGACGCCGGAATCCCGCACAAACGCCGCAACAGCGTTCGCGGTTTTCAGCGCGTCGTCGGACTTTTTGATCCCCGCGCGCTTTGCGATCGCAAGCAGCGCCTGCTTCTCCTCGCCGTCCGGCATCACATACTGCTTCATGGCAAAGTCTGTGTAATAACGGCGCTCCGCTTCCGTCACGTTTTTCGGCTTGGTGGCGTAGTGCGACGCATAGCGCCAGCCGTAGTCCCGCCAGCCGCCGGACCGGATGAAATACTCCTCCGCCTGCGGTATGCCCGTCTGCTCGTCCGGATCGGAAGAGACCGGCTCGTCCGTCCATGCGTACGGCGCGACGCGCTCGTTCGACATGGCGTTCAGGACCCACATGACGCCGTCCGCCGTTCCCTGCCGATCGCCGAGCGCTTTCATGGAATCCCATTCGCCGCCGTACCGTTGCGCCGCACGCCAGCGGCTGTTTTTGTATGCGCCGTAGGAATGTGTCCTCAAAAGATAGGTTCCCCGCCTTGCGTAGACGGTAAACAGCTCCGTGTCGTCGTTTTCACGGTCGCCGGTGTTCGCGAGATCGACGTTTTTCGGATTTCTCACGCCCACCCAGGACATCACGGTGTCCGTGATCGGGCTGATGCGGTCGGCAAGCCAGTTCCGACGCGCATCCGCCGGAACCGGATCGAAGTTCTTTTGCGGGAAAATCGCAAGCAGAATGAGTCCGAGCGCCAGAAGCGCAGGTGCAAGGCACACAAACAGCGCGCCTCTGCCCGGTGTTTCGCCCTTGCGAAGTCCGTTTCCCAGCAGCGCGTATCCGAAGTACACGCACGTCAGCAGCATCGTCCAGATCGCCGGCTGCAGATTGGTATACACGAGCGACGCCAGCAGCATCGGCAGCGGGATCAGAAGCGGCAGCAGGACCGTCTTGCTGCGGATCAGCGAAAACGCAAGGATCACGCCGTTGACTGCGGCAATGACCATCAGAAACAGCGTCAGCGCCGATTCGGGGTCCTCGATCTGCGCGGCGGTGTTCGCCAGCGCCTCCATATCGAACAGCTTGCTGAGCGATTCCGGCATGGTATCGAGCAGCCGGTATGCACAGGTCACGGCGCCCTCGCCGATCCGCTGCATGCGGAACGCGCACAGCATGATCACGCAGGTCAGAAACAGCGCGCCGAAGCCGAAGCCGTAGCGCGGAACGTTCATCCAGAACGACAGCAGCAGCGCGGAAAACACGCAGAACAGAATCAGCGGCACAAGCGAAAACCCGATCTGATACGCCGTCATCGCGGCGCAGACGGACGCGATCATACCGCATGCAACCGGAACGGCATCCGCGATTCCCGCAAGAACGATCTCTCCCCGCTTCATGACCGCGCCTCCTTTTTCGGCTCGATCTTATAAACGAGCGTATCGGTGCCGCTTAAAACCGGCTGTGCCGGTTCCTCGCGGACGGGCTCGGAAAGCAGCGATTTCAAAAACCGGTTGAAATCGCCTTCCCCGTCGATATGCGTTGTGTGCAGACCGTAGCGCAGCATGTACGGGATCCCGCTTTCGCCCAGAAGATCGGACAGGCATTTCAGCTGTTCCAAAGCGCTCTGCGCCGCATCGGCATTCTCCGTGAGGTCCATGCTCAGAACGATGTTTTTGCGGATCTGCTCCTGCGGCTCGCGCACGATCGGCGTGTCCGTCTTTTCGGTCAGTTTCCAATGGATCAGATTCACCGCGTCGCCTTCTCGGTACGGCCGAAGCTCGTGCTCCTCGGAAAATCCGAGCGGCTTCGGCTTTAAAACGCGGGCGGATGCTTCGATGAGGTCCGGCATCGGCACGGGCGCTTCGGCATTCGGCAGAACCGTCAGCGCAACCGAACCGCTTCTGCGGATCGGGATCGCAAACAGACCCAGATAATCGCATGCACGCGCCGAGCGGATGCGGTACGAAACCGTGCCGAGCCGGTTCGTGTCCGGCACAAAGGTCTGTTCATGCTTCTGGGACCCGTAAATCTGCACTTTGAAATACGAGGGTTTCCGGTCAAAAAACAGGTTCTGCCGCTCGATCTTCAGCTTATACAGCTCCGGCGGCAGGAAAAAGCGGCTCGAAAGCCGCAGCCGGACGCTTGCGGGACGGTTTCTCTGCACATCCGTGCCGCCGATCAGCTCCGCGCGCGAACACAGGATCGCGGGCAAACTGATAAGAAGCGACAAAACCGGCAGAAACAGCAAAAACAGCAGTATGTAGTACGTCACATACTGCCCGTAAGCAAGATGGAGCGCAAACGCTGCCGAAAGCGCCGCGCCGTATGTCAGTCGCCTGCCGGTCATCCCCGCGTTGCGGGCGGCGCGGTGTGCGCCATGATGTCGTTGAGGATCGCCTCCGCACTCTGCCCGGACGCCTTCGCTTCCGGCGTCAGGATCAGGCGGTGCGTGATCGTCGCGGGATAGATCAGCTTCACATCGTTCGGAACGACGTAATCGCGTCCCTGCACCCATGCCGCCGCCTTTGCCATCGAAACGACGGCGAGCGACGCGCGCGGGCTTGCGCCCTGCAGGATCGAGGCGTGCAAGCGCGTGGCGTTGGAAAGCCGGATCACGTAGTCCATGATCTTTTTATCCACAAACGTATTGTCGACCGCCGCGCGGATGCGCGCAAGACCGTCGCGATCGGCGATGCACCGCACGCCGTCCAGCGGATTGCCCTTCTGCTTGCGGTTCAGAAGGTCCAGCTCGTCGTTCGGACGCGGATAGCCGAGCGTCAAACGCACCATGAACCGGTCGAGCTGCGAATCCGGCAAAAGCTGCGTGCCGCTTGCACCGACCGGATTCTGCGTTGCAATGACCACAAACGGATCGGGAACCGGATGCGTGACGCCGTCGACGGTGACGTTGCCCTCCTCCATCGCTTCCAGAAGCGCGGACTGCGTGCGGCTTGTTGCGCGGTTCAGTTCGTCCGCCAGAAACAGGTTGCACAGGATCGCACCCGGCTTATAGGTCATCTGCCCGCTTTCGCGATCGTAAAGCGAAAAGCCGACGATATCGCTCGGCAGCACGTCCGGCGTAAACTGCACACGATGGTATTCGAGCCCCAGCGTCTTCGAGAACGCCAGCGCCATCGTCGTCTTGCCGACGCCCGGAATGTCCTCAAGCAGGATATGTCCGCGCGCAAGGATCGCCAAAAGCGCCATGATGAGCACGTTGTCCTTTCCGACAACGGCCTTTTTGAGTTCGTCCAGTATCGATTTCGGATCGTTCATGAATGCTCTCCCGTACGGTTTATGTGTGCATTATACCATATATTTGCGTCATAATTGTATCTAAACTGCAACAAAATCCCGGATTTCGGAAAATCTTTCCGCAGATTTCTCCGAAGAATGCAAAAAGCGGCGATCGAAATCGCCGCTTTTATATTCTGTTGTTACCAAAGGCGGATTCCGTCGTGATGCGGGAGCTCCTTGATGTGCCAGATCTCGTCCGCGTACTGACGGATCGTGCGGTCCGAGGAGAACTTGCCCGCGCTCGCCGTGTTGACGATGCACTTGCGCGTGAAGCTGCGGATATCCTTGTAATCGTTCAGCGCGTCCATCTTGCGGTCGATGTACGGCAGAAGCTCCTGCAGGACGAAGTAGTAGTCCGGCTTCTGCCAGTCGTTGCCGAACAGCAGCGAACGGTGCAGATCGGTGAACACGCCGGTGTTGTTGTCGGAGAACGTGCCGTCGATCAGCGCGTCGACCACGCGGCGCACCCGCGGCTCGTAGTCGTAGATCGCCTTCGGATTGTAGTGCGGACGCAGCGCGTTGAGATCGTCGACGCTGTACCCGAACACGTAGTTGTTTTCCTCGCCCGCCTCCTGCACGATCTCGACGTTCGCGCCGTCGAACGTGCCGAGCGTGACCGCGCCGTTCAGCATCAGCTTCATGTTGCCCGTGCCGCTTGCCTCGGTGCCCGCCGGCGAGATCTGTTCGGAAATGTCCGCCGCAGGAATGATATGCTCGGCGTAGGAGCAGTTGTAGTTGTGGACAAAGACCACGCGCATCAGGTCCTTCATGTCCGGATCGTTGTTCACGCGATTCGCGATCTCGTTGATGAACTTGATGACCGCCTTTGCGCGAAGATATCCGGGCGCCGCCTTTGCGCCGAAGATGAACGCGGTCGGAGTGAAGTCCTTGATGCGTCCGTCCTTGATGCCGAAGTAGATATCGAGGATCGCAAACGCGTTCAGAATCTGGCGCTTATACTCGTGCATGCGCTTGACCTGCACGTCGAAGCAGAACGATTCGGGCAGATCGACGCCCTCGCGCGCCTTGATGAGCGCACGAAGCTGACGCTTCTTTTCCCGCTTGACCGCGATGAACTCGTCGACGTCCCTGTCGCTCATAAACGCCTTCAGCCCCTTAAGCTGTTCGAGGTCCGTGATCCAGCCGCCGCCGATGCGCTCGGTGATGTACTTCGAAAGCTCGGGGTTGCAAAGTCCCAGCCAGCGGCGCTGCGTGATGCCGTTCGTCTTGTTCTGGAAGCGTTCGGGATAGACCTGATACCAGATCTTCAGAACGTCGTCCTTCAGAATCTGCGTATGAATTTCCGCAACGCCGTTGACGTAGCTCGACACATACACGGCGAGGTTCGCCATGCGGATGATGTTGTTCGACACGATCGCGTACGGTTCGCAGTCGAGACCCTTCGCCATGATCTCGCCGCAAAGCTTGGTGTTGATGCGCCAGATGATATCGTAGATCTCGGGCAGCAGATCGCGGAACAGATTGACGTCCCACTTTTCGAGCGCTTCCTGCATGACCGTATGGTTCGTGTAGGAGAACGTGCGCTGCGCGATGTCGAACGCCTTGTCGAAGGAGAGACCCTCCAGCATCAGAAGCCGGATCAGCTCGGGGATGGATACGGTGGGATGCGTGTCGTTGAGCTGGATCGAAATGAGGTCCGCAAACTCGGTGATCGGACGATTCTCGCGCTTGAAGCGGAACAGAAGGTCCTGCAGCGAAGCCGAGGACAAGAAGTACTGCTGTTTAAGACGCAGACGCTTGCCCGCGGTGGTCGTGTCGTTCGGATACAGTACGCGGGTGATATCCTCGACCGCGTTCTTTTCGAGCACGGCGACGGCGTATTCCTGATTGTTGAACTTTTCGAAATCGAAGTCCTGCACCGCCTCGCTCTGCCACAGCCGCAGCGTGCCGATGTTGTCCGTGTGATAGCCGATGATCGGCATGTCGTACGGCACGGCGCGCACGGTCTGATCGGAGAAGTGCACGAGCACTTCGTGCGTGTCGCGGCGACGGCTCCACGGATCGCCGAAGCGCTGCCAGTCGTCCGCGCTCTCGGTCTGGAACCCGTTGGTGAAGGTCTGCTTGAAGAGACCGTATTTATAGCGGATGCCGTATCCGTCGAGCGGCAGGTTCATCGTCGCGGCAGAATCGAGGAAGCACGCCGCAAGACGGCCCAAGCCCCCGTTTCCGAGCGCTGCGTCTTCGATTTCTTCGAACGCCGCAAGGTCCAGCCCGCGCGCTTCGAATTCTTTTTTCACCTCATCCAGAATACCGAGCGCGAACAGGTTGTTGTAAACCATACGCCCCACAAGGTATTCGGCGGAGAAATAATACGTGCCTCTGGTGCGCTCGTGCGCATGACGGCTCTCATACCACGGATCGGCGATCGCGCCCATCACGACCGACGCCAGCGCGGCGTGAAGCTGCTGTACCGTTGCTTCCTCCAGAGAAACCTGCGCGTCGCGTTTCAGTACGAGCTCGATCTGCTGCATAATCGTTTTTGTATCCATGTTCCAATCCCCATTCTTAACGTTATCGACATTATACCATATTCTTTCGCAAGATGCAAAAAAACCGGCGAATTTTCTCACCGGTTTTTGTAAAAAATGCGTAAAGTACGATCACCAGGGGCGCCGCGCGTTTACGAAGTTCCGCTTCCAGTAATTGGAAAGCGCGCGCTTGACGACCTTGCCCTGCGAGCTGGACGCGTCGATCATCATGCCGCCGCCGATATAGATGCCGGTATGGCTGACGGCGCTGGATTCATCGCTTCGGAAGAACAGCAGGTCCCCGCGCTGCAGACTTCCCACGCTCGTGATGTTCTTCCATTTGCTGTACGAGGAATATCCCGCCGCACTCAGGCGATCGACGCTGACGCCTGCCTGCCGCAGACAGTAATAGACCAGTCCGGAGCAGTCGAACACCTTCGGTCCTCTGCCGCCGAGCACGTATTCGCACCCGATCTTGGAGTTCGCGGCTTTGATGAGCTTGTCGATCCGCGTTTCCGCCTTCGGCGTGGGCGTCGGCTTCTTCGTCGCCTTCGCCGTGGCGCCGGGTTTCGGCGTCGTCTTTTTCGTCGGCTTCGGCGTCTTTTCCGCTTCCTTCTGCTTCTGCTCGAGTTCCTTCGAGATCTTTGCGCCTTCGCTGAACAGCTTTTCGAGCGTCTTCTCGCCCGCCTTGCCGTCTGCGGAAAGACCGTTGCGTTTCTGGAACGCCTTGACCGCTTCGACCGTCTTTTCGCCGTACACGCTGTCGACGTCGCTCTTATCGAGATAGCCGTAGTCAACGAGCTGCTCCTGCAGCATCTTGACGTCGCG
>JAEEGI010022904.1_pt1 | contig 12307 bp, 4 predicted proteins | sample 8958751 | NCBI WGS metagenome assembly JAEEGI01 (sample SAMN16246545, study PRJNA631951) | gut metagenome | biome: gut microbiome; feature: rumen; material: KS-attached | host: Bos | place: Iran: Karaj | collected 2018-10 | reverse complement strand
CTTCTTTTAAAATCATAAAATTATCTTCAAATATTTGTTTAAAAATTTTTATTTGAATTGAACTTTCATTTCCTAATTCATTATGTAAAAACATAAAAAATAATCTTGCATAAGTTAATTGAGATTCAATACTTTTATTTTTAATTTCATTATTTAAATCTTTAATAATAACAATTAATAAATGTTTATTCACTACTTTAACTTGATAATCATCATTATAAGTAACATCTCTTGAAAGCTTCCTTATAATATTAAGTTTATCATCATATTCTTTATTTAAATAATTATCAATAATTTCATCAATAGAAATAAAATTTTCTTTATTCATTAAAAAATGAATAAAACAAAAAAATAAACAAAAGCTAATAATATTTTTTAATGACGTATTAAAATATATTAATTGTATTCAAAAATAAAAATATTTCTATTTGAAATATGGAAGATAAATATAAAAAATTTAAAGAATTTGATTGGATAAATAGTCAAGAATGGCAATCATATTATAGAAATTTATATCCAACTCCTCCTCCTTCAAAAATAGAAAAATACAAAAAAAAATTTTACAAATTAAAAGTAGATAATGACTTTGATATTAATTATAATCCTCCAGAACAAAAAACTAATAATACAAATACTAATACAAATACTCATACAAATACTAATACTAATTATAATAATTATAATCAATATACTTTTCAAACTGTACCAGGAAATCCAATTAATTCAATATTATTATTAAATATAGAAACTTTATTTTTATTCTTCTTTATCTTTTCTTTATTATTTAATTTCCATTCTTTAAAATTATGTTGTATTGCTTTTTTAATCAGAACAATTCGTCAATGTGGAATTCCAAAATTTAATATAGAATATTTACAAATATTAATTTCAAATGATGCTTTCCATATATTAATGTATAGCATAGTTTTATTTATTGATAGATTTAATTATTTTATTATTTTCCCTTCTATTTTAACAAGTGTAATTGATATTTGTGAAAATATTAAAATGTTAAATAACCAATTTTTAATACAATTTAATAAATATTTTGATTTAATTTTATCAAAAAAAAATGAATTAATTCAAGATAGAGCTCATGTAGAAGTAGCTATTGGATTTTTATTAATAATTGGAATTTTTTTAAAATTAAATTCTATTCTTTTACCTATTATTTATTGGCAATTTATGAAAATTAAATATACTTTAAATCCACAAATTAAAAATTCTTTCTCCTATTTAAATTTATATGCCAATAATTTTAAAAATAGTAGTAATTGTCCTTCTTTTGTTAAATTTATTATTGATAAAATTCAATGGGTTTTTGAATATATGGGAAGAGTTGATATTCCACAAAATGGACAACAACAAAGTGGAAGTAGATGTTCAATCTTTTAAAAAATATATGATATAAAATTAAAATTTTTCTTTTTTTAATTAAAAGAAATAATATTCTTGTTATTCACTAAATAAATAAAACTTGAATTAAATTAAATAAATTAAATAAATTAAATAAAATAAATCAATAATCAAAACTCAAAAAAAAAAAATATAAATATTTAAAAAAAAAAAAATTTAAAAATCCACATTTAATTTTTAAAAATATTTTTTAAAAACTTATTGTTGCATAAAAGCAATATCTTCAGTTTTAATTCCATATCCAATATAAACTCCTCCAAACAAATTAGAATTAGCTTTATGATAAGCAAAATATCCATTCCAAATTAAGCTTCTAATATTAGAAACACTTTTACTAGAATCAACATGAATACTCCAACTTCCTTTAATCTCATCATCAGAAATACAATCTAAAAAAGAATAATCAAAAACAGCATTTCCCATATTTATCATATCAATTTTATTTTCACATTCAACAGGTCTAAAATGAAAATATTTATCAGGTTTATCTAAATCTTCACTTGATAATCCTTCAAATAAATCATTTCTTCTTATTTCATTTATTGGTAACATTTTAAAACTTCCTAAAGGAACAATTGAACAATCATGTGATATTGCTCTTACTATATATGATAATCTATCACTTTCAGTTAAATTCTTTAATTTTAAATTTGGTTTAAAAACATCTCCTATTTGCTCTTCTATATTTGTGTTTTTATTATCTGAAAATTTTTTAAGAATAATATCTGGATTTCCTATAAAATATGTATTATAATTTTTAAACTCTTTTAAATGATGTTTTTGAATTTCTGGTAGTTCAGAAAAAGAAAAATTTGATGAAGTACAAAAATAAAATTTTCTCTTTGGAAATTTATTTCCTTTATAATATAAAGCTTCTGATATATAATAATCTTTTTCTGCTCCCATTATTTTTCCCCAAAATAATATTTCATCTGATTGAATATCATTTTTTAATTGATCTAATGTTAATCGAAGTTTTAATACTTCTTCTATTGATAAACATATTCCATTTGCTGATGATATTGGTTTCATGTGTTCTTCAAGTCCATCATCAAGTTTCATTTTTTTATTTGGTAGTTATTTTTTATATTTATTTAATTTTTAATTTTTTTTTATATATATATTTTTTTTTAAAGGATTTTTTATATTTTTTTAGACTTAATGTATTCAATATTTTTTTTATTTTATTTGAATTATTTTATTAAATCAAATTACTTTCTAAATTTTAATAATTCTTTTTTCTTTTTTTTTTTAACCACTTTAAATCGTTTTGATTTTTTTCTTTGATAATTTCTTCAATTCATTTAAGAAGATAAATAATAGATTCCTCTTATTTCTAATTAAGAATAGTTTAATTTTTATCTCTTATAATCTCTTTTATTTAATAATTATATGATAAAAATAAATAAAATTATCAAAAACTTTTAAAAAAATAGAAATTAACTTTATTTATTATCTAATATTTCTTTATAATCCTTATTTTCATAAGTAAAATTTTCATATTCATCATCAGGAATTTTAACTTCAATTTCATTTTCATTATCATCATCTTCAAAAACATCTTCCAAAGTAAATTGTTTATCAAAATTACTTAAATCAAATTCATTTTTTAATTTAGGAATAAAAGGAGTATTAATTTTCTTATTTCTATAATCTTCCCAATTAACATTATTAAAATAAAAATGTTTCTTAATATTATCAATACCATTATCACCATAACCTAATCTTTTTTTAGGATTAGGATTTAATAATTTAGAAATAATATCTTTTTCACTGATATTAAAAAAATTAGGCATTTTTGGTATTTTATAATTTTCAATACTTAAAATATTATATTTAGGAATTTTATAAGGACTTTTCCCAGATAACATTTTATACATTAAACAACCTAAAGAAAAAAAATCTACTGATTTTTCATAACCTTCATTACTTAAAATTTCAGGAGCTAAATATTCTGGAGTTCCACATATTGTATAAGTTTTTTTTTCATTTAATATTTTACTTAATCCAAAATCTGTTAATTTAATATGACCATTTTTATCTAATAATATATTTTCTGGTTTTAAATCTCTATATATCATATTATTTTTATGTATATCTTCTAAAGCTAATAATATTTCAATAGTGTAAAATTTGGTTTTTTCACTATTAAATTTTATTTCTTTATGTAAATGAAAAAATAATTCTCCTCCTTGCATAAATTCTTGAATAAAATATAATTTATATTTATCTTGAAAAGCAAAATATAAATTTACTATAAAAGGTGATTTTATATTTGCTAATAATATTCTTTCTGTTTTAGTATGATCTTGTTGATGTTTTATTTGTATCACATCTTTTTTTAAAATTTTCATTGCATATAATTGATTATTTATTTTTCTTTTTACTAATAATACTTTTCCAAATGAGCCTTTTCCTAAAAGTTTTAATATTTCAAAATCATTATATGATAAACGTGTTATTGATTTTCTTTCTTCTTCTGATAATAATGGATTTACTTTGTCTAAAATCATTAAACGAGTTGTTTTTTTTTTACAACAACAACCCATTTTAATGAAAATGCTTTTTTATTTTTTAAATTTTTATTTTTAATTAAAATTTTTTATTTTAAATTAAGGTTTTTTTATTATACCATTAATAAATTTATTTATTTTTTGTTTATGTTTTTGCCATTTATATATTTTCTTCTTCATTATTTTCTTCATTATTTTCTTCATTATTTTCTTCATTGTTTTCTTCATTATTTTCTTCTTTATTTTCTTCATTATTTTCTTCATTATTTTCTTCATTATTTTCTTCTTTATTTTCTTCATTATTTTCTTCATTATTTTCTTCATTATTTTCTTCTTTATTTTCTTCATTGTTTTCTTCATTATTTTCTTCTTTATTTTCTTCATTATTTTCTTCATTGTTTTCTTCTTTATTTTCTTCATTATTTTCTTCTTTATTTTCTTCATTATTTTCTTTTATTTCCTCTACAATTTTACTATAATTTTCTATAAAAGGATTGATTAAATCATCAGAAAACCATTTTTCATACTTTTCATCAAGTTTCCTTATATTAGTTGGTCTTTCCTTTAAAGATTTTCTAAATTTATTTTCATCACCATCAATTTTTAATAAATTCATATTTAAAGTTAAGGTAATTTCTATTTCTACTTCTTTGTTTTGTTTTTTATATGAATCAAAAGTAATATTTTCAAAATCTATAATTTCATTTAAAGAATTAATATTAATATATTGAATTGTATTTCCTTTATTTAATTCATGATTAATTTTAATTGAATAATTAATTGAGTTATTTTGATTTAATTTATAATTTAATTTTTCTAATAGATTAATAATTGTTAAAATGAAATTATTCTCTAAATGAAATATTCTATAAAAAAGTTCGTTTTTGAAAATAGTATTTATTATATATTTCAAATTATTATTTTCAAATTGAGAATTATTTTGATAAATTAAATCTTGATTAATATACTCATTTATTAAATATGTAATTCCATAACAATCTAATTGAATATTTGAATATTCTTCAAACATTTGATTCAATCTTTGAGTCAATCTTATTTTGCATAAAAATTCTTCTCCAATATAATAATTAAAAGTATCTATTTCAGGAAATAAAATTGAAATGTCTTTAATTTGATTTTCACTATAATCTATTAATTTTAATTTATTCATTATAAAATGTTGAAGAGGTTTAAAACCATAATTATTTTCATCTTTTAAATAATTATTTAATTCATCAAATAAAAATTTATTATTTGAAATTATTGAAAATAAATCATTATAATAGCCGAATTTTTCTCTTAATAATATTACTAAATAATTATCTCCTTCTAAAAGTTCTTTTAAATTAAAATTATTAATAAATATATTTATAAAAAGATAATTGTGAATATTTAAATCAGTATAAAAGAAATTTGATTTTTTAATTTCTTGATGAATAGTTTCATAATAGTTTTTAAATCTATTTTGCATTTCTTTAATTTTTTCATTTTCTTCATTTATATTTAAAATATATTTATTAGGGTATGTAATTAGAAATCCTGAAAATAACTTATTTTCAATTAAACAATAAAATAAACGGAAAAATTTATAAAATTGATTACAAATATAAGTATAAATTTCAACTTTACTTGTTGTTTCATATATTTTTAAATTATTTACATCATAAAAATAAGGAATTTCAAAATCACAAATAACTTCTTCTTCTAAATTTAAAACTTTATTCATTGATATTGAAAGATTATAATAACTTTTATCAATAATTTCATTTGCTTGATTTTCATTGTTAACATCTTTAAAACTTAATTTAAACATATTAAACCATTTATTTTTTGCATCAGTAATAAATTTTGAAATTTGATTGAAATTTTCATAAGTAGATCCTAATTTTGAATGAAAGTCAGAAAAAGCATTATTAAACATTGATTCTAAATTATCTTTCAATAAATTATCTAAAAATATTAGAATATAAAAAACATATATTTTTAATTTTGTAAAATATTTTAAATAAAAAGGTTCAATTTCAGAAATTTCATTTAATTGTTTTTCAAATGATTTTTCAATCATTTCTTCATAATAATTTTGAAGATAAGTAGGAACTAATTTTCTTTTTCCTAAAACAAAAAGAAAACCGTTGTATATAGTTTCAATTACACTTTTAAGATCTAATTTATTATTTAACTCTTCGAAAATATTTTCATAAGGATTTACTAAAAAAAATAAACCAATATTTTTATCTTGAGTGAAATATATTATTTTTTGGGATAATAAATTTAAATTTGAATAAAGATTATTTAAATAATTGAAAAAGTTTGTTTCATTTTCTTTTTCTTGATTGACACCTTGAATGATTAAATCTGTTAATTCAAAGCAATAAGAAAGAATAATAATACTTGAATTAAGATTTAAATTACTTTCATTTTTATCAAAAATACTAATTAAAAATCTATCAAAGAAATCATCTTCCATTTTTCCATTAAATTCTTCATATTTTTCATTTCTATTTTCATTTTCATTATCATTTTTTTTTTCCTTTTTTTCTTCTTCTTTTTTTTCTTTTTCTTCACTTTTATAATTTAAAAATTTATTCATTCTTTCATATGAATTTGTTCCTAAATTTCCAATATCTTTTTTAATATAATCATAATTATAAAATTGATAAAGAAATAAGAAATTAAAATTTTGAAGAACATAAGAAGCCATTATTCTCTCATCAAAATTTAATTTTTTCAAACTTTGTAATAAATTATATTCTTTAAATATAATATATCCAATTCTAAAATATCCACCACCACAATTAATTAAACTTTTCATTGGATCTTTTTCAATTGAAGATGCAATATTTTCAGTTTCTTTATAATTTTTATTTTTGTTTTCTATTAAAGTTTCATATTCTTTCAATTTTTTTATTTTATTGATTGAATCTGGAATAAATTTATCTCCAAAATTTTCTTCTATATAATTTTCAACTGGAAGGATTTTATGTCCTTCTTTATTCATTAATTTTAAAATATAAATTATATTGTATTCATTTGGTTTAAATGAAGAAGATTTTTCATTAGTAATAAAATCAAATAATGAGGAATTAGGGTAAATTTTAAATACATTTATTAGTAAATATATTAATAAGAAAGAAAGTTTTAAATTATTGGATTCAATAAATAAACTAACTTCTTCATATGAAGAAGTGTCTTTATGAGATAGAAATAAACCAAATAAATTTTGAAAACATTTTTTAGTTTGAATATTTGAAAAATCTATTATTGATGATAAGCATTCAGATACTATAAACAGATTTGTATTAAAAGTTTTTATTTTTATTTTATTTTCTTCTTTGGAAAAATATTCAAAATATTTTATGAGAAATCTTGGTGAAAAATCATTAATTTTTTTAAACAAATTTAAGATAAATTCATTAGGATATAAATCATATAATAAGGCAAAACATTCAAATTTATTTGTTTGGATACTATAATAAATAGGTGTTTCAATAGTATTAATTGTATAATTTTTATCTTCAAAAATAAGATTTTTAGTTTTTTTATCTTTAAATTGCTTTATATTATTTATATCATCATTTAAATAAATTGATAATAGATTATTATATACTTTCCTTTTAGATTTAATTGAAGGAATTAAATCTTTTAAATATTCAAATTTATTTTTTGAAACAATAGATAAAATAATATTTTGGTCATTAATCTTTTCATTAAGTAATTGTTCTTTTTCATCATTTGTAAAATTATCAAATAATACTTTAGCAAGTGAATCATTTGAATATTCTAAACAATTAATAAATAATTTGACAAAACTAAAACTATTTAAAAGTGAACTAAAAGCCTTAATATATGAATTATAATATTTAGGATCATTATAATTTGTAGAAATCAAATAATAATCATTATTATCAAAAGAATCAAATTGTAAAATATCATTAAATTCTAAAATTAAATTTACATTTTTAGAAACAAAGATTGATTTTTTTAAATTAAATTTAATATCATTTATATTTTTATAAATTTCTCTTATTTGATTCATAGTAACATAATTTTCATTAATATAATTTAAAATATTATCAGCAGATGCAATTAAACATAAATAAAAATATATTGTTTCATTATAAAGAGTCATAAAAATTGAAAAATCATTTCTTCTTTTTTTTAAAAAGGAATATTCATAAAATGAATTTATCATAATATTATCTAATAATAAATCTTTTCCTTTTCCTCCAGGAGGTTTTAAATTTAAGATATCCATTATATCTTTAAACAAATTTAAATCATCTTTATATATTGAATATGATAAAAGTAAATTTGAATAAAAATTATTTTTTGAAAATCCATTTAATAATACACTAAAATTCTTTGTATTACTTGGAGTTTTAATTAATAATTTAATAAAATTATCAAATAAAGTTAAATCACTATATTCTAATAATGAAGAAATTAATTTTTGTAATATTGATTGATATGTTTCAAAATCTATTTTATAATCAGAAATAGAATCAATAAATTTTTCAGAATAAAAAATATTTGTATATTCATCAGATAAATTTTTCATTATATAATTAAAATTATTTTTGGATAAAGATAAAAACATATCAATAAATTTTAAATTTAAACAAATATTTTCAAAAAGAGGGAATTTTAACGAAATTTCAATAAATGAAATAATATTTTTATTCTTTAATTTATTTTTTAATAAATGATAACAAATATAACAAAATGCATCTAGAAAAGAAGGGATTTTTAATATCTCATTAAATTCAATATAATCTTTTTGTATTATTTTTAAATTTTTTAAAAATAAATCTAAATTATTAGGACTTCTTATTTTTTCTATTTCATTTTGTAAATCTTTATTAAATTGATTATATTTTGATTCTTTAATATCAGTTATTTTAATAATTCTATTATCTTTTAAAATTTCATTTAACATTGTTTTATAACCATTTAATATTGTTGTATCATTTAAATCTCTATATAATAAAAAGGAAAAAGGATTAAAAGAAATAAAAAAATCAAATTGAGAAAATAATAAATCTGCTCCATTAATAAAACTTATAAAATTAGTAGGAAGAAATGAAATAATTGATTGCTTTGTAGATTCATTTAATTCAATGTTTAATATAATATATTGATATAATAAATGTTCACTGTTTTCTTTTTTATAAAATTTCTTAATAAATTCATTTATTAAAGGATTAGATAAAAATCTGAAAAAAAATTGTTCGTTTTTATAAGTATCATTAATAAAATTTTTAATTAAATATAATAAATTTTGATCTTCATTTCTTTTCTTTTTTAAATCAACTTTATATTGTATAATAAAATTTTCTACAAATCCTTTTTCATTTTCAAAATCATAATTTTTATATTCAAGAATTTTATATTGTTTCATAAAAACAAGAATTTCTTTTTTCATTATTTCTTCATATCTTTTAATATTATTAACCATTGAAGTGATTTTATAAAGAAAATAAGAAAAAAATCTATAATGATATGATATTTTTTTAACATAATTATTACAACATAAATATAAATATGGTATTTTATATTTTGAGAATGAATTTATTATTTTTTGCTTTTCTTCATCGTAATTGATAAATGATTTGAATTTATAATTTAAATTAATTGAAGCAATTTCTTTTAAAATATCATAATATGGGGTAAATACTTCTAAATTTATTTTTAAAAATAAATCTTCATAATATTTTAAAGCAATTTCAGGTTCAAATAATGATGTTAATAAAAGAATTTGTTCTTCAATTTTAATAGGATAAATCAAAGAATTAGAAAAAGAAATACTTTTAATATTTTTTAAATTTGAAATATCTTCTTTTAATATAAATTTAGGTAAAAATTCAGCATTTAAATTTAAAGGATTAAGAAAAATTAATAAATTAAATATTTCTCTTAAATTTTCTGAATTATCTAATCCTCTAATAAAACAAAGATAAAATTTTAAACTCCTTAAACTCAAAAGAGAAGAAGTTTTTTGATTTAATTGTAAGATTACTGAATAAATGATATATTTATTATCTTCATTTAAATATGAATCACTTAATTTTAATTTTTTATAAATATTTTCTAAATCAGATATAAAATAATCTAATAAATCAGAGCTTTCAAAAAATTCAAATGTTTTAAATAAAAATAATAAAATTTTATGATCATCTATAAAAGATATAATTGTATCATAAATATTTTTATAAGTTTCTTTTGAAAATTTTTTTTCAAAAAATAAGTTCAATAATAAACCAAAACATGCATTTTCTATAGGATTTAATTCAGTATATTTTTTTATTTCATTCATAAATTCACCTATTTCACTATTATTTGAATTTAATAAGTTTTTATTATTATATTTTTTATCTATTGCTTTACATTTTTCAAGAAAATTATTTTCTGAATCTTCAAGAGTTTTAATTCTATTTTCTTTTGGTTCAATTTGTATTTTAATATATTCTAGAATTTTAATAATTGATTCATCATTTAAATGACAAACATTTTTTTTAATAAATTTAATCAAAATACACAAATTATTTTTATTTCCTTCAAAAGAAATTTTATTCATAAAATAATTAATCAATAATTCAAAAACTTTTTTTGAAATTCCTTCATGTTGAGAAATATATAGTAAAGAACATTTTGATAATGAAGGAATAACATAGAAAAAGTCAATTAAGTTTTTGTTCATTAATATTTCAAAAATTTTTTGAAATTTTAAATCATTATTATTTAAAAAATCTAAAATATATTGAATTGGATGATATATAATAACAAATTTTTTAGCTTTTTTAACTTCAATCATTGTATCTAATAAAATTTGATCCCATAATTGTTCAGAATCTTCTTCTTCAAAATTTATATTAAATAATAAAATATTAAAAGGATAATATCCATTTTTATTTGTATCTGATAGTATATTTTGAATTAAAGTTTCATTCTTAAGAATTAAAAATTCATTTAAAATATTATATATTTCTCTTTTTTCTTTTGAATTCATTTTTTTATTCTCAAATAATAAATGATAAATATTATCTTCTGATATTGGATCTTGATAATATTTTAAAAGTTTATTTTCATCTTTTTCTTCAGTTAAACTTAATTGAATAATTTCAATTAAATTTTTTAAGTAATCTTCATAATTTTCATTTTTTTCTTCATTTCTTAAAATATAAAATAAATTATCTAAAAGACAATCAGAATAATTTATTAAATTAGATAAATTTTTAAATTGATTCAATAATTCTTTAGCACCTAAATAATCTTTTCTAATGATAATATAATTTAATAAATTAAAAGAAATATTTTTTAAATAAATCACATCATGAATTAAATCAAAATCATTATTAAAAATAGCATTAGCTTTTTCAACGATTTCTTTGACAGATAAATTAGATAAATTATCTCTATCAAGATTTAAACCAATTAATAATTTATTTATTTCAAATTTAGATTCTTCATCTATATCTTGAAATAAATTAGGAAAACTTGTTTTAAACAGATTAAAAAAATCAACATATTCATCTAATTTATTTCCTTTTGATATTTTATTATAATTTCCTTTTAATTCATTAATAATAAATGAATAACATGTATTTCCTAAATTATTTTTTTGTTTTACTGTATTTTCATCTAATAATCCTAGTTTCATTAATCTAAAAAAAATTTTAAAAAAGAAAGATTTGTCTAATCTTTTTGAATATATTATTAAAAAATTTTCTTCAAATCTATCAAGTATATTTAATTTATCTTTTAATTCAGTAAAAAATAAATCAAAATTATTTTCATATATTTCATTGTTATCTTTTTTATATGTTTCAAGAAATATTTCAAATATACTTTGTTGATTTGAATCAAATAATTTATTATTTTCAGATAATAAATTTTGGATTTGAGTTTTGAAATCAGAAAAAAACTCTTCTGGGGAATTATATAATTTCTCAATGAATTCTTGTGGGAGGACACCTTCATTTTTTTTTGAATTCAATTTTCTTTGTTTTTTTATAAATTCCTTTAAATTTTTTGATTCCATAATTTTTTATTATTTAATTTTTTAAGAGTTTTCATCATTTATAAATTTATTTTTATTTAGAATTTATGAGGAATTTCAATGTTTTTTTCTTGGAATTTAAAAATCTTTAGGATAAATAAATTACGAATCAAACAAGTTATTTAATGTTTTATTAATTTTGATTTATTAAAAATATAAATGTTGAGATTATTTTATATAAAATCAAACAATTAATTAGAATAAGAATGATATTAAATTATATATTTTATCAAAAATATTATTTTCTTATTATGTTTAAAACACTTTCATATAATTTATTGTGATTAAAGCAAGAAAATATATTATTAATAATAAAAAGTTT
>JAEEGI010022899.1_pt1 | contig 12309 bp, 9 predicted proteins | sample 8958751 | NCBI WGS metagenome assembly JAEEGI01 (sample SAMN16246545, study PRJNA631951) | gut metagenome | biome: gut microbiome; feature: rumen; material: KS-attached | host: Bos | place: Iran: Karaj | collected 2018-10 | reverse complement strand
AAAACAAAGCCAATGCTATTGCAATTACAATCAAAGTCTGTTTTTTGTATTTTTTTACGGTTAAAATAAGTCCTATCAGCAAAAAAGGGATTGCATACATGCAGTTGTTTCTTAATATCGTCATCAAAACAAATGAAATAACCCAAACGAAAATAACAATCTTGTTGTCAAAGAATCTTTTCGAATAATCGATCATAATCAAAGACAAAACAATCGTAATCATCATAAACGACAAAAACAGACTGTCCTTTGTAGCCGACAAAACCTGAAGCAGGATCGGCGGATAAACGGCATAAAATATGAGGGATAAAATCCACGGGATAAAATTTTTAAGTCTTTTATAGGTATAGAGCGAAACAAAAGAAAAACCCAAAGACATTATCAGAATCTGGAGAATAGAATAAATAAACGCGCCGATATTATAATTCCCCATATATGAATAGTTATCAACGATATAACCTAATAGCAAAGTATAAATTACGGGATGGTGTTCGCTTATCTTTTTATATTCATACATCAAAAACTGCGTATTCGAATCAAACGCAAAGATTCCTGGGAAAACACCGAGAAGCAATATGAAATATATAACCGAAAGAATCCCGAAAGAAATGAAATAAATGCCGTAATCGTTTAAATTGATTCTTTTTTCCTTAAACCCGATTGTTTCAAAAAGATAAAAAGAAGAATATACTATAACAAAATAAATTATCAAATATCCAAAAAAGGAAATAATATCCAAAAAACCGGGCGTAATCGTCCCCGTCTCTTCTATTTGCTGACCCGTAAAAGAAAAAAAGCTCAAAAGTAAAGATATTGCAGCACCGTAAATCGCCCTTTTTGAATAATTGCCGTAAAAAATAAAGTTTTTTAAAATATTTTTCATTGAATTTACTCCGGTATAACTGTTTTGATTTCAATTATCTTTATTTTGCCGAAATCGAAAACCAATCCCATACAGTATATGTATATTTTTGTATTTTTTGTATATTAAATCATCTTCAATACTGTTTTTCATCAACGAAAACAGTAAATCTATCTTTAATCATTATTTTTGCTTTCAGAAGCAGCATATTTTACCGTATAAATTACAAATCTGAAAAGTGAACATATTAAAAGCGAAACAATAAATATAATCAACGTATATATAATCTGGTAAAATAAAACATTTACACCGGCATAACCGAACTTTGATATGACAACATTCTTGAAATTAAATCTGTTTTGCAAAAAATCATTAACAAGTATATGTATTATATATATGCCAAATACATTTTTACCGATAAAAGATACGATATATGAAAGATATTTAAAATTGCTTATCTTTTCAAAAAAGCCAAAAACAATCAACAGAACGGATATTACAGACACAAAGGAAAAACCGGTGAACCAAAATAAAGGCTGTTCCAACCCTTGTGCATGATTATAGAGCCAATGTTGTGTTATCGTCCTGATTAAAAGTGTCAATATTAATACTACGCTGCTTAAAATACCGAATTTAATATTTCCTTTAATATTGTCAATATTTCTGTAAAATAATGCACCGACTATCACAAAAACAGCTGCAGCACTCGCACCTGATAAAGTATGATGAGAAAAAACGAGCAAATTATTAAAAGTGATATCGTTTATTAATAAAATCAATAATACGACAATTACGCCTATAATTAATCTCTTTATCTTATTTTTTGAATCTTGTACAAAGAACCATTTTTCAAGATAATCATAAATCCCCTTTAAGGCAGGGAATATAATAATAACAACTGCATAAACATACAGATACCACAGATGATCGCATCAGGAATAACAGTTTGCCATCTAAGCAATCCGTAATATACAATATACACAATATCCGAAGGATACAGTTTTACGCTTTCAATAATAGAAGAATTACCAACAATGAAATCATAAAAAAACAGCATAAACATCGAATAAACGAATAAAGGAATCAATACCCTTTTTACCATTTTTTTGATTTTTTGAGAATAATTATCCGATTTGAAAACAAAAAAACCGAGTATTAACCAAAATACAGCTACTCCGTCTCCGACTGCACAAGCAACAAAACTTCTATAAATATCCGTATTGTAATCAACGACACCATCCAATTTAATATGTGTTCCTATAACCATCAAAATACCGATAATCCTCAGCAATTCCACACATATATCTTTATTTGAATCAGGTACCTCTTTTATTTTGTCTGCCATGTTTTATTTATTTCCCATTCTGTTATTATATAACACTATTATACACAAAGCTTGAAACTGTTAAAGCAACAAAAACTTATTATACAAAAATTTAAATTCTCAAAAAAAACCGACCGCCAAAAGTTAGATGATATTTTTCTAACAATTGGGGTCGGTAAATTTCAAGAATTATAAATATTATAAACTATTTAAAAACCTGAAGACATCTTATCATACTTCATTTTTACATTGTAAGTATCAGGAGTAGAATAGCCAGGTCGGTAAATATTTATTGTAAATGTAATCTCACTTCCGTCACCCGAACTTCTTGCAGGGTTACCGCCGTTAACGGCAAATCCGCCTGTATAAGGATCGGGATTCAACGAAAGACCTTCATTAATCGGACCGCTGGGATAAGTATTGGTTTCTTTCTTAATATATCCTCCGGTTGCTCCGGTCATCGTAAGAAGTCCGGATTTGGTACCGCCAAAAGTATATGTTGAAGTAACCTTAATTTTATCTGATGAACCCGCATTCAAACCATTATAAATATCGATACCTTCAATAGGAATACAGGTAGTAATCATGTGATCGGCATCCGCAGTATCTTTAGAATGCCATTGGAAAATATTATCACCTGTTTCATTAATAGTTACAGGAGGTATGCTGAGATTAACTTCAATAGGATTTGATCCGCTTGCGGCATCTGCAGCAGAACTGTAACCCACAAAACGATATTGCGTACCGCCTAAAGGATTAACAAAGTCTTTATTTGCAGAACTTCCGGTGGTTAAATAATAAACACATGCATTATTTTTTGTAATACTTCCGGTTGTATCTGAAGTAAGTTTAAAAATCGATGTATCAGAAGTACACTCTTCCCATGTCGAACCGGATTTCTTTTCGATTTTTCCGCCGTATCTGGCCTGGAACATATTACTTATAATAAGAGTTTCATATCTCTTAAGAGCATATGCTTTTTCGTCGGGATCGGTAAGAACGGGTATTGTAGCATCCGTAGCCATCTTATCGATATCATGGAAACCTTTTTTCTCGGCTGAAGGATTATTTCTGAAATATACGTTACGTTTTACGGAATAAGAATTCTTATACTGATCGTTCTTTAAAGTTAAATTGATTACTGCCTGGTTGTATGCATAATTATCATGTGCATCCGCGCCTGTGCCTGTAACAAATTTTGATTCATCCGACCAGTTATCAAGAGAAAACTTATCGACATTGGTAGCAAGCTTTGTAATCTCGCTTCCTGTACCGGCATCTTTAAGAACCAAATTTTTTCCGTTTTTAACCAATAAGTATTTATTATCAATCACATATCCGCTTGAAGCATTGCCGCTTATAACTTTGGCATCGCAAAGAAGCTCTTCAATTTGATTGGTAATAACCTGTGCATTTTCTTGCAAATCCACATCAATGCTCGCTCTGCTGTATGCCTTCATAGTATTTGACATGATGGCAACAATTGAAAGCATCATTATGGAGAATACAGCAATTGAAAGCATCAATTCCACAAGAGAATATCCTTTGTTTTTCATAATTGCCTCCTTTATTATTTACAAGTTCCGAATTTATCTATAAACAGACTGCTGTCACTTTTATCGCCGACTATTACGGCAATTTTTAATTTATACCCATCTGCGGGAGAATGATAAGCCGCACCGCTGGCATTGGGGAATTTCCAACATCTCAATTCTCCGGTTGATTGCTTGAAATCCACTCCTGCGCAATTTCCGTCAAGCAAATCAACTGTATCAACAGTAAAGGTTGTAACGTTACTTGCAATAAGTTCCCATCTCTGATCGGGACTTGTTAAACTGGCCGGATTTGTATCGAAATCAATTTCTTTTCCTATGTAACAATAAACTTTATTGTCTTTATAATAGAAATTTGCCCATCCGTTATCCGAGCCACGGGAAATCGCATTGTTTCTGGCAGTTTTAACACTGACCTCGATTTTATCTTTGGCACGATTGGCATTATTTCTGTGAGCCGTAGTAATAGTAATCGTAAAGAAAGCGGTAAGAAGAACGGCCACAGTAATACTTACAACCAATTCCAAATAGGTTAGACCTTTATTACTATGTTTAAACATACAGTCCTCCTTTACTATTCAAAATCTCTTTCGTAATTGCTGAAATTCATAGCACTAACATATGATTTTCCGCCATCACCGGTACCGTTTGTCGAAGCGCCGAACATATCATCAACAGATTTGTTGCATGTGGAAGAAAAAATCGTTCCGAATGCGAAACCGTTAACCTTCGATTCTCCGGATATACCGTCGCCCTTCAAAATGAAATTTATACTGTTATAAGGGTTTTTGGAGTTATCGTTATAAATGTCACTTTCAGCATCACCTTTTGCGGCCGTCATAAAGTTAAATTCATCCGTACCGACTTTCGACATCGTAACGCAGTGAGCCTGTTTTCCATCAATCGGATCACGTGCAATTACAGTAGTGAAAGGATTGGATTCCTGGAATACAATCTTTCCTTTGGGATCACCGGTCTTTAAGAAAATAAGTAACAAATGCGTATAACCGCCGTTCATCGAACTTGTATCATTTGTACAAGGAACAATATTGAATCCAAAAGAATAATTCATGTTCTTAAAAGGTTTATAGGATGATTTGTTCATATATCCTCTGCCTTTATCGACATTTTTAATTTCGAGATTGGAACTCGAAGGATTTTGCATTGTAATTTCGTTATATTTGCAGTCAACGATTCTTCTGTTGTTGAATTTAGGAACTTTAACAAAAATCTGATTAATTAATCCGACATCGTTTTTCGATGTTGCATCATAATTTCCGATTGCTTTACAGAAATTAACAAACTGTTCGTCGGTCAAACGTGTAATGGGAACAGAAGAAGGAATTGTATTGTTTCCTGTAATTTTCGTCTGATTCGTTCTTCCGGGCAAAACGCTGTCTGCCATGTAAAGTTTTCCGCCGTCTGCTATAACAAATGTAGACTTGTTGTCAATTTTTATATCGCCGTAAACAGTAAGACTGCCGTATACAACAATACTTCCACCGTTACTTAAATTAATGTCACCGTAAACAACATTATTGTCACCTTTAAGGTTAAGTTTACTCTCTGTACTGATATTAAGAGCTGCCAATCCGGGGCCGAAATAATTATGTCCGTTCCAACTGGAAGCAGAATTCTTATAGTCAGCCATAAAAACATTACCTTCAAGAGTCATACACTTAAAGGAAGAGTTAGTACAGTTAACACTGGAATCAAGCAAAAGAGACATATTTCCGACACCGCCTGATGCCGAAGATGAAGATGTGCTTTCAAGAATATCAAATACCAAATCGGTCTTAACTGTATTTTTGTATCCGTCTTTGGAAGTTTTTGTAATTTTAATTCCCTTGAATGTATATTTAGTAACGCCTTTTGCATCTTTGGGAGTTACAACAATCTGATTGGAACCATAACTTGAAAAGACAATTTTTTCTTTATTATATTTTGGGTTGGTTGTAGGGCCCGGATCCAATGTGACAGTATTACCTGAAACAGTATATGTGGAAGCAGAAGGATTGGGATAAGCCAATTTAGCAATCTCACTAACACTGTATGTATTACATGTGTCATCGGAAGGATTGGTTTTAAGCTGATTAATCTGTGTCAAAGGATCCGATGCTTTCATTGTCTGGTTTCTGATACCGGACATAGCTTTAACAAGGGAAGCATCGGCATCATAGAAGTTTTGCTTTCCTTTAATGTTAGAATACTTCATAGAGAAGTTGGTCATCGAAATATAAAGCATTGCTGTAGCAACAATAGATAAAAACAATATTGTTATCATTACTGTAATTAATGCAACACCTTTGTTGTTCTTATTAATTATTTTCATAATGCTTCACTCCTTTAATAACTATTGGCAATACTGGTCTTTGCAGAAGAAAGAACCGTTGATTTGCCAGCTTCCTTAACACTTACTTCAACATCATATGTATAATACAATTCAGAATCCGGTGAAGATAAAGTATTTTTCATATCTATAACCACATCGAATTTCATGCCGTCCATCATAACATTTTTGATAATCAATGTCCTGTAATGTTCACCCTTTTTCCATGTTGTATCAGCAGGGTTTCCGGAAAGCGAATAATATTCACAGGGATAATACTGAGGAGGCGGTGTTGTCGGATATCCGGGATATAGCTCTCCTGTTGTACTCAGAATAAGATTACTGGTATTGAAATTCTCATCTTTGCCCCAATAATACTCTTTTAAGCCTGGAACATGTTTTGTAACACCGTCGGTGTCCTTAAAATTGTGTTCTTTAAATGTAAGCGACGATACAAATTCCATGGTATCCGAGGTAATATCGGCTGCAGCCAGATATTTTCTGGATTTAATATTGGTCGACATACTGCTGAAAGCAACTTGTATAATCGGTGTGGCGATAATTGCCAGTAAAACAATTGCGCACATTATCTCCACAAGCGAAAATGCTTTCTTGTTCTTGCGCAGTAATTTTTTCAAAAATCTCATCGGCAACAAACCTCCTTAAGATTAAATTTATAATAATTTAACCTTTTATAAAATCATAAAAAACTTCTTATTATATTATAAAAGATTAAATATATTATACATTGTTTATTGCGTATTCCGGCAAAGCCGGAATACGCAAATATAAATTATTCTTCAGTCTCTTCAGCCTCTTCTTCTCCTTCTACAGGATAATCAGGGAATACTCTGTCGGTACCGTGAAGCATGTTCGGGATATTGGCATCCTTAACAGAATTGTCCGCACCGGTAACCGCAAACTGATCGAATATCATAGTACCTTCGATTTTATTGTTTGTCTTATTGCAATCCATAGAAATGGAAGAAATAATCATTTTGTCATCATACTCGAAGATATATCCAAGCATTGATTTGACATCCTCATACTCTCCTTCAAAAGTAACTGTAGTAGGAAGTTTTACAGCTGTCAAACCTGCTTCGTAATTGCCCTCGGAATTTACATCGGAATCAGTAATAGGATCCTCGTTATATTCTCCGAATGAAATAGTAGAAAACCACATAGGATGATCGGAAGTTTCGATTCTTCTTAAGAACATTACGGTATTTTCCTTAAGAATATCGCCCGGGAACAATTTAATCATTTCGTCACGCTGAGCATTAAGTTCAACGATTTTCTTTTCGTAATCTTCCTGTTTTTCGGATAAGGCCTTTAACTGATCGTATCTGTCATTTAACGACTCTGATTCTGCAACCATAGCCTTGGTTTTGTCTGTCTGAGGTTTAATAAAGAAAACTATAGGCAAAGCGACAATCGCAACAAGTAATACGAATATAATAAGTTTTTTGTCTCTATCGGAAATTTTCATTATTCTTCACCTCCTTCAGCATCTTCACTATCGTCTGCAGGAGTAAAATCCGATTCAATTTCACCGCCGGGAACGAAATCCAAATCTCTTATTTTTACTTCAAGAGAATAAACATCACGAACATCAGAATAGTTGTAAGGAGCAGCTTCATGCAAAGCAGCAGAAATTTCATCCACAACTACATTGCCATCAGTATCAATAGTGATGATTTTCTTTTCATCAATCAAATGCATGTCAACAGAATCGACATATTTGAGCTGGCCGACCTTAACATATACATCTGCTACGGCTTCCTTACCCTGAGTTGTTACTTCAAATTTAACAAAACCATCGGTACATTCCAATTTATCAATGGTTGAACCTGTGGGAAGAATATCTTCAAGATCATTAATCAATGTCAAAAGCATCACATTGTCAGAATGAGTGGTATCGACAAAAGTCTTGACAACATTATATGCCTGAACTGTATCGGCATATTCGTTTGCAACCTTTTCGGCAATTTCCATTTCTTTGATTCTGTCTTTTTTCGTCTGAAGTTCATCTTTGGCAAACATGAAAAGTATCTGTGTATAAGCACATATGGAAATCATCACCAAAGTTGCAAGAATAAGGATTGCTATGAGAATCTTATCAAACAACGCGCTTGATGCTTCTTTAGCTTTTTCCTTACCGAGCTTCAAACCGATAGGGCTGATTACAGCACCGAAACAAGCGAGGAATCTTAAAGCCTGGTCTGCGGAAAGATATGATTTCTGAGAAACTTTGATGCCGTTTAATGTACTGAATCTGGTAACTTCGGCACCGAGTTCCTGCTTTAATACTTCATCGATACCCGCAATTGATGCGCCTTCGCCGAATACTTTAATACCGTCGATAATTCTCTCGGGGTTTCTGGATCTGTGATATTCAACGATACGACCGATTGAAGAAATAAGATAACGAACCGCTTCCGAATATTCTTCGTCGGTTACGCTTCTCATCATTCTGTCTTTGTCACGTAAAAGTTCGATTGCTTCTTTTTCGGTAAGTTTCTTGATTTCCATTATGGAATTGATAACTGCATTCTTACCGTAAGGAACCGAACGCTGAAGGATAATATCCTTGCCGGCCATAACGTTAACGAATGTTGCATCTTTTTCAATCTGCAATACAAGATTCGTCTCATCTTCGTTATTGCCCATCTGAAGTTTGAGGAGCTGCTGTACTGAGTTTCCTACGTAGTCAACATCATATACAGATAATTTCAACTCATCAGCGATCTCGTAGTAGCCTTCAATGAGATCTTTGGGAGCGGCAACAGCATTAATTCTTAATTTCTTTCCTTCGTCGTCCTGGTAGGATTCCATTACATTATATGCAAAAATGAAATCTCCCGTCGTGGACATGGGGAAATACTCGCTGGAGTTTGCCGATAAAACGGAATCGATTTTCTTCTTTCCGTTTACGTAAGGAATAACTACTTCCTTAGATGCGATTTTCTTGGAAGAAACAGTGAAAATCGCTTTTGCCTTAGAACTTTTTCCAATGATTTTGCCTCGAATTGCACTGGCTATTTCAAGAACATCTGTAATATAACCGTCATCGAAGCTGCCCGCAGGTGTACTGACTTCATCAACACTGTTAATAACAATGCTTGTTGCAGACTTTCGCGTAGCATCCACAACTCTGATAACCTCAGCACCGACATAAATGGACAATAATCTTTGATCCATTATTTTGACCCCTTTCAGTGAAGTTTTAATTTATTTCAAGCCTGACGGCCCAAAAACTAACGAATAATAAATGATGTATACCATCCAAGCAACGGTTCTCCGAAGAGAATGGTAAGATATATTCCCATGCAAAGGTACGGTCCGAAAGCAAGTTCGTTTCCCTTTTTGCTGACTTTCATTCTTATGATATGAATCACGCTTCCAAGAGCACATCCCAACGTGGTGGCCAGTAAAACGTGTTTCCATCCGAGAAGAAGACCTGCGGCAGCCATCAGATATACATCTCCAAGCCCCATCGCTCTTTCCTTTGAGACAATTACTATAATAAGGAAAGGAATGCTTACCGCAAACATACCTATCAAATAATACAGCCAATTATGATAATCTATTATCACTCTCGCGATACCGAGAATTCCTATGAATATATTCAATCCCAAATTGATTTCTTTGGTTCTTTCATCAATAACCGAAATGACTATCATGCAGGATGCGCACAAACAATATACAATCGCCACCGGTCTTAATCCCCAAATACAGAGAATTGCCATCCACGCAAGCGCGTTTCCGAGTTCTACCAGAGGGTACTGAACCGAAATCTTTGCTTTACACGCCCTGCATTTTCCGCCCTGTATAAGCCAACTGAAAAGAGGAAAGAGTTCATACCATTTAAGAGTATGTCCGCATTTCATGCAATGTGATCTGGTAATAACTATATTTTCATTGAGAGGAATTCTGTATATGCAAACGTTTAAAAAACTTCCTATTAATAATCCCAGAATAAAAATCATCAGGGAAATGCATATTATAATACTCGGACCGAGTCCAAAAAAGTCTGACATAGACGCACTACTCCCGTCACATACCATTCCAGTTAAAAAAATTATATCAAACAGGATTTATTTATTCAAGTAAATAGGAATTAGGTTTTTATTAAATATTTATAAACAATTTGTTCACAAATTGTCCTTATTTTAATTTTTTTGTCGAACGAAATCCGTAACTCTACGCGCCGTTTCGAATCTCGTTCGACACGAAAGGGACAAAATACTTCTTCTTAATAATATATTATCATACGTATTTGCCCTGTCATTATTCACTCATGACCTTTGATTATTAGTTCAAAAAAGGAATCCCAAATTTAGGGATTCCTTTATGATTAGTTCGAAATTTATTTATTTTATTTTAAGATTTTTTAGTTTCTTTTCATAAATTACACTTAAGAAAGCAATAATTCCGAGCACACTTACCCATATTCCGATTTTTAATCCGGGACATTCATACTTAAATTCAACGGTATACTCTCCGTTCTCTCCAAACATAAGACCCATGAAAGAACCGTCAATAAGTCTGATTATATGCGATTCGGAACCGTTAACATATGCACTCCATCCCGCATCAAACGGTATGGTCATAAACAAAACTTTCTTTCCGTCGGAAACATTCACTTTGCCTTTGATATAACCGTTTTTATATTCGGTAACCTTAAACGAACCGTCAGATAAAAGATTATATTGTTTCTTTAAAGCTTCTTCATCAAGACCGTAAACATTTAATTTGTTAAATTCCAGTTCTTTCGGTGAAACTTCGTCTATGGAAACGACCGCAATACGGTTTACGCCGTCTTCGCCCTTATACATCAGGTTGGCCGACGAAAGGGACGCATAATCGGAATAAAAAATATTCCCCTTGTTTCCTGCTCCTACCACTCTGTAATCCGAATCCGAAAGATTGGGTTTTTCCTTTTCGATCTGAAAATAAACTTTGTCATAATCGCTTGTGCAGGAGATATTTGCAATCCCGTTTCCTTCGGATATCCTTTGCATTCTGAAAATATCGCCGTCTTTTTGCAATTCGATATTGTCTAATTCAAAGGAGACGTTTTCATCCGGAATTTTTACAAAGCACTCGGATTCGTCTCCGGTCATAAACATAACGATATCATTCATATTTTCAAAAACGTCTCGGCTGAAATACTCGTAAAATATAATATTTCCCGTTATCATATATCCCGCTCCGAGATAATATTCGTTTTCTTTTATTTCAATACTTTGTTCATCGGAGTCCGAAGAATAAAATTTATCGGGAGTTTTTAAAACATATTTTACTCCGGTAAGCATATTCGAGACCGGACTGTACCCTCCCCCGTCAACGAACCTTGCACTCGTTGACAAGCCGATATTCGAAAGGAAGTTCCGAATGTTATAATTTTCCTGATCTCCCATATCGGAAATCCCGTTATAACCATACAAAGCATCGGAATTTATCGAATAATCATTTGAAGAAATCACTCTGTAAAAACCGTTATCCCGGTTTTTTAATGTTTGCGACGCTTCCGTCATCGATTCGTACCATTTGTTGAAATTATCATTTGAAGTATCACCCTTAACTATATATAAGGAAGAAACCGTAATTTCAATAACCGCAAGAGTAAGAACCAGATAATTCGCAAACTTCTTTTCCTTATATAATAAAAGAAATCCAAAAACGCACCAAAGCGCAATAAACAACGCATTAATTATCAACCCGGTAAATGAATTTAAATAAACATCTTTAGCTCCTCTGAAATCATGCGTCATAGATACAAAGATCATCGCTGTATAAAAAGCAAGAAGCGATACCGAGAAAATGATCATTTTTTTCAGGGATATTTTATCGAATAAAGACAATTCTCTGACTGCAATAGCGCAAAGTACGAAAGAAAGCACAAAAGAATACCTGAAATGCATCAAATCCGGTTGATCGAAAACATGAAGAAAAAGATTAAGAGGCTTTATGCTCATACACAACACCAATAAGGCGCTAAGCACAGCCCAAAATATTTTTTCGGATTTTTTTATATTCTTATTAAAGAAATACAAAATCGCAAGAATCAATACCGGCAAACCGCAATATACATACGGAAGATATCCGGTAATCCCGTATCCTATTCCGACAAACAGCCCGTTCAAAACAGAAAATACGCTGCCGTGCAGGCTTTCCGCAGTTGACGAATCGGGAACGCGATACGCAAGAACATAAAACAAAGTCGGAATCCAAACGA
>JAEEGI010022898.1_pt1 | contig 12309 bp, 12 predicted proteins | sample 8958751 | NCBI WGS metagenome assembly JAEEGI01 (sample SAMN16246545, study PRJNA631951) | gut metagenome | biome: gut microbiome; feature: rumen; material: KS-attached | host: Bos | place: Iran: Karaj | collected 2018-10 | reverse complement strand
TGTTGATGAATCACATGTGACATTGCCTCAGGTTAGAGGAATGTATAATGGGGACAGGGCAAGAAAGCAAAATCTAGTAGATTATGGTTTTAGATTACCTAGTGCATTAGATAATAGGCCACTAAAATTTGAAGAATTTACAAGTAAGATTAATCAAGCTATTTATGTTAGTGCTACACCAGGTGATTATGAACTTAGTCTTGTAAACAATCACTTTACGGAACAAATCATTAGACCAACAGGCCTTTTAGATCCATTAATTGAAGTTAGAACTAGCAAAAATCAGATTGATGATTTGATAAAAGAAATAAATATTAGACAAGAAAAAAATGAAAGAGTATTAATTACTACGCTTACGATTAAGATGGCTGAGGAATTAACTAATTATTTAAAAGATATCGATATAAAGGTTGCATATCTTCATAATGAGATTAAGACATTAGAAAGATTAAGAATAATAAGAGATTTACGTCTTGGGGTATATGATGTTGTCGTAGGAATAAATCTTTTAAGAGAAGGAATCGATATTCCTGAAGTATCGTTAATTGCTATTATGGATGCTGATAAACAAGGATTCTTAAGAAGTGATAGAAGTCTAATTCAGACTATTGGTAGATGCGCTAGAAATGCTAATGGTAAAGTAATTATGTATGCAGATACAATTAGTGATAGTATGAAGATAGCAATAGATGAGACCAAGAGAAGAAGAAGTATTCAAGAAAAATATAATGAAGAAAATCATATTGTTCCTAAAACTATTATCAAAGAAATTAGAGATTTAATTACTAATGAAGATACAACTTCTAAGGAAAATAAAAAAGAAAAAATGAGTAAGAAAGAAAAATTTGATATGATAGATAGGCTTACAAAAGAAATGAATAAAGCAGCGAGAGAACTTAACTTTGAGAGAGCTATGGAATTAAGAGATATTATCTTTGAATTAGAAAGTGAATAGGTATATTTAAATATATCTATTTTTTTGAAAAAAAATATTTATTTTTGAAAGAAAATATGATAATATAGTTATATATGGTAGGAGAGGATAAAAACGCCATATTGATGTATGCTTCTTTCTAGTGTGCATTATTTAGGCCAAATGCTTTGGGGACAGGCATTATGGTATTACGTGGTTCCCAAAGCGAGAAAGGTTAGGAGGTGAAATTTATGGAGAAGAACAATTCTAAAATAGTAGCAGTTGTTGCGCTAGTTGTAGCTGTTGTTGCTTTATCAGTAGGTTTTGCCACTTTTTCTGCAACATTAACTATTACAAATACTAGTGCGGCAATCAATCCAACTAATACTTTTACAACTAATGTTAAATATGCTGCAAATTCTGTATCTTGTACAACAACAGGTGATGCAGTTGTTAGTAATTCAGGTACATTAACAGATACAGCTTGGAATGGAGTAGCTATTACATTAAAGACTCCTGGCGATAAAGCAACATGTACAGCTAACATTTCTAATCTTAGTTCATTTGTTGCATATTTAAGAGAAATCAATACAGCGACTGCTTTATCTTGTAGTGCTCTTGCTGGTTCAAATGCTGCTAGTGCTGCAAACGTTACAGCAGTATGTAATGCTTTAAGTCTTGTGGTTACTGTTGGAACAGATAGTGCTACAGCAACAGCTAGTGCTGCTGGAAGCGCAGTAGTTAGCGGAACAACTAATAAAATTGCAACATCAGGAACGCAAGCAGTTAAATTTGAATTAACATATGCTGCTGGATCTCAACCAGCAGATGGTGATATAACTGTTAACGTACCACAGATGAATGTTATTTATAAGACAGCATAAGGTACTTTACAGTAGTTTTAAGATGTGTTAAAATATTTATTGTATGGTAAGTCGGCAAAACATATCATACATAAATAGTGCATATACGTATGCGGTAGGATTTATTCCTAGTCTAATGCTTTGGGAACAGGCATTAAGGCTTATTTGAAGTTCCCAAAGTAAAGAAAGGTTAGGAGGTGAAATTTATGGAAAAGAACAATTCTAAGGTTATTGCTGTTGTTGCTTTAGTTGTAGCTGTTGTTGCTTTATCAGTAGGTTTTGCCACATATTCTGCAACATTGACTATTACTAATACTACTGCTACAATCAATCCAGCTAATACATTCTCTGAAAATGTTAAATATAAAGCAAGTACAATGAGTTGTACACCTTCTACAAATGCTTCTGTTGTCAGTGCTGGAACAGTATCTGATACAGTATGGAATGGCGTACAAGTTACTTTGACAGCTCCAGGTGATTCTGTTACTTGTCAAGCAACAGTTCAAAACTCTAGTGCATTTGTTGCATATTTAAGAAATATTACTACATCATCAACAATATCTTGTGCTGCTGGTACAGGAACTGGTGCTGCTAGTACAACAAATGTTACTGCTGTTTGTCCAGGAATGGAATTAACAATTACAGCAGGTGGTTCTACAGCTACAGCAACATCTACTGCTGCTGCAAGTCAAGCTGTAACAGGAACTACTGGTAATACAATTGCTGCTATCAGCGGAACTACTCCAGGAGAAGCAACTGTATCATTTACAATTACTTATAAAAATAATGCACAAGCTGCTGATGGTTCAATCGTTGTAACATTACCACAAATGAACTTGATTTATGAAACTGCATAATTAGAGTAAATAGTATATTAAAGGCGTGGTAGCACATGCTACTTCGCCCTTAATATATTTAAATAAGATTATTTGGAGGAAGATATGAAAAAAAGTTATAAAAAGCTGCTAGCATTCATGATTGTTCTAACTTTTGTCTTACTTCTAAATAGTTTTATAATAAGTATATTAAAAAATTACTATTTTACGATAGCGTTATTATTTATATTACTTATAGTATTCAAACTATTATTTGGATTTGAAAAAGATAAAAGTAGATATATAAAAGATATTTTTGTAAATATTACGATCATATATTTAACGGCATTTATTATATATTATTTGTTAGGACTTGTCGTAGGATTCGTAAGAACGACAAATTATTATTCTGTTTATGGATTTACGAGATTAATAATTCCTTATGTTTTAATAATTGTATTAAAAGAATATCTTAGGTATCATATTTTAACTAAATCTGGTAATAATAAAATGCTTATTGTTTTATCTTGTATTATGTTTATAATATTTGATATTACAAATGATATAAATAGTACAATTATTGAAAGCGGATACAATGCATTTATGTTTTTAGCATTAACTTTGCTTCCGGCTGTTAGTAATAATGTCGTATGTACATTTATTTGTAAGAAGGTAGGTTATAAGCCAAATATTTATTGGTTACTGGTTGCTAACTTATATGGTGTATTATTACCAATAGTGCCAGATACAGGTATTTATATTGGCGCAATGATTAAATTCTTGTTTCCACCAGTTCTTGCATATAATATTTATTCGTTTTATGAGCGAAGAAGTAGAAATGTACCACTTAGTGATGAGAAAAAATTTGATGTTGGTTTACCGATTGTCGGTGTGATTACTATAGTACTTGTATACTTAGTGTCTGGTTATTTTAGATTTTATGCAGTAGCTATTGCTACTGGTAGTATGACCCCAGCTATTTATGCTGGCGATATAGTAATCGTAGATAAAAAAATGGATTATAAGGATTTAAAAGTGGGAGAGGTTATTGCATATAGATATGATAATATAATCGTAGTTCACCGCTTGGTAGATATCTTAAAAGTAGATGATGATTATTATTTCTATACTAAAGGTGATGCCAATAATGATGTCGATAATTACATCATATATCCAGAGACGATAATTGGAACAGTAAATTTTAAAATTCCATATATTGGATTACCAACAGTATGGTTAAATAAAATGCATAAATAAAGAGTAAATAAAAGAAGAAAAAAGGAGGTGCAATATGGCAAATAGCAAAACTAAATCTGCAGTGGCTAAAAATACTACCAAAGATAAACCTAAAGTTGTTTCAGAAGAGTCAAAGAACAAGAAAAAAGTTAATATTGGCGGAAAAGTAGTATTTTATGTTTTGTTATTTTTAGTACTATTAGTTGCTGGCATCGTCCTTTTAAAAAATTCTCTTTCATATGATGAGAGCGAAGTTGTTAAATATACTGAAAAAAGTGATATTGAATATAAAGTATACTTGTTTGATAATGATTTCTATGATAAAGAATATCTTGAAAAAGGCGATGTTAACTTATATGTTGCTAATTTGATTAAAAAGATTGAATTAGATTTCAAATACATGTTTGAGACAGAAGCAAAAGAAAATTTGAATTTTACATATAGTATTGTCGGAAAACTTAGTATTACTAATGCCGATGGCACAAAATCATATTATAAAAAATCATATGTTCTATTAGATGAAAAGAAAGTATCAATGGAGAATAAAGATTATCAGATAATCAATGAAGTCATTGATATAGATTATGTATATTATAATTCTTTAGCTAATAGATTTAAGAATTCATATGGAATTGATACAGTTAGTACACTTACTGTTTATATGTTAGTCGATAAAACTAGCGGTGTTGAAAACGATATTGTAAAAGATAGTAATAATACGATGAATTTTGTTATTCCGCTATCTGAAAAAGCTGTTGATATTAGTCTTGATTATAAAGCTATCAACGAAGCTAGTACAATCGTTAAGGCAGAGAGTGTTGCTATTGGCAATGTTGTTTATTTAGGAGCAGCTATTGTCTTAGTTATAATATCATTAATAATCTTAATTAAGATTATGAGAATGCTATATTCAACAGCTCCAAAAAAGAATAATTACGATAAATATGTTAATAAGATATTAAGAGAATATGATAGATTGATTGCTGAAACTGGTACATTACTATCATTTGAAAATAAGCAAATAATTACAATCAATAAGTTTACTGAGTTATTAGATATTCACGATAACTTACAATTACCAATAATGTATTATGTAATTGCAAAACATCAAAAGTGTTATTTCTATATTGCACATAATGAAACAATTTATTTATTAACTATTAATGCAGATGATTTTGATAAAGAAAAAGCAAAGGGCGATTAGTCGTCCTTTTTCTGTTGTAAAATTAAAATAAACGTGCTATAATTTAGTCATAAGTGCGAAGACGGGCTTGGAAACCTATCAGCAGTATACTTTGAGGGATTCTTAGGAATAAATAAAGTGGAACCGCGGCTATTGTCGTCTTTATGTCTTAGGAATCTTTTTATTTAAGGAAGGGATAAAAATGAAAGAAGAAAATCAAATTACAATGCAGGATATGGTTAACTACTGTAAACAATATGGATTTATATTCCAAGGAAGTGAAATATATGGTGGACTTGCAAATACTTGGGATTATGGTCCGTTAGGAAGTAGACTTAAAAACAATATTAAGGATGCTTGGAGACAAAAGTTTATTCAAGAGAGAAAAAATGCATTTGAAGTAGATGCAGATATTTTGATGCATCCGAGAGTATGGGAGGCGTCTGGACATGTTGCTAGTTTTTCAGATCCACTTGTCGATTGTAAGGAATGTAAGACAAGACATAGGGTAGATAATTTAATTAATGATTATACTAATTCATCTATCGGAGATGCCATGAGTAAAGAAGAGATGATGAAATACTTAAAAGATAATAAAGTACCATGCCCTAAGTGTGGAAAGTCTAATTTTACGGATATTAGAGAATTTAATTTGATGTTTCAAACATATCGTGGTGTTACTAATGATAGTAAAAATGTTGTTTATTTAAGACCGGAAAATGCACAAGGTGAGTATGTTAATTTTCTTAATGTTCAAAGAAGTATGAGAGCAAAGTTACCTTTTAGTATAGGTCAAATTGGTAAGGCATTTAGAAATGAAATAACACCAGGTAATTTTACATTTAGAACAATTGAATTTGAACAAATGGAGTATCAAACTTTTTGTAAAGAAGGGGATGATATGAAATTATATGAATATTTCAAAGATTATGGTAAGAAGTTTTATATGGCTCTTGGAATACCTGAGGAGAAATTAAGATATCATGATCATGAAAAATTAGCACATTATGCTAAAGCAGCGTGTGATATTGAATATTTATTCCCATTTGGTTGGGGTGAAGTCAATGGTACGCATAATAGAACTAATTTTGATTTAACTCGCCATCAAGAATATTCAGGTGTAAAACAAGAATATATTGATCCAGATACCAATGAAAAATTTATTCCATATATTGTTGAATCGACATATGGACTTGATAGAACAGTTTTGGCAGTACTATTTAATGCATATCATAAGGAAGAATTAGAAAAAGGCGATATACGTGAAGTAATGAAATTGCATCCATATTTAGCACCATATAAATGTAGTGTTTTACCACTTGTCAAAAAATACCATAGTGAGAAGGCTATGGAAGTATATGAAATGTTAAATAAATGCTTTATGACGAGTTATGATGAAACTGGATCTATTGGTAAAAGATATCGTAGACAAGATGCGATTGGTACACCATTTTCTATAACAATTGATGATGATACACTTAATAATAATACAGTAACTATAAGGGATAGAGATACAATGGAACAGATAACTTTACCAGTTAGTGAAGTAGTAAATTATATTGAAGAAAGAATAAAACTATAAGAGCTTTAGGCTCTTTTTATTATGTAAAAAGTGTAAACTATAATAAATATAATGAGAAAAGGCTTGCCATACTAATAAATAGATGATATTATTAAAGTGAAAATAAAGAGGTGTTTTATGAAAAAAATATTTTTTACATTTTTAGTAAGTTTAGTATTTGCTTCAACTGTATGGGCGGCTCCGCCTGATAATTTTGTAATATCTGCGAAGGATTTGTACTCAACGCCAACTGAATCAGTATTTCCAACAACTTCACCAACACGTTTTAAACAAAATACTGATGGTAAAGTTGTATATTGTATTGAGTATAATAGATTGATGGTTCATGATGAGGATACAGCTAATTATGTATATAAGGGTGCAGCAGATCCAATATACAATGCAGTACTTTTAAATGGTTATCCATATAAAAGCATTACAGGAAAAACATATACAGACTATTTTATAACTGCTACGGCAATTTGGTATATTAAAGAAGGATATAAGATGCCAACAGATCCTATATTTGAAGGATTTGAAAAAGCAGATTTTGAAACTCGTACTTATGACGGAAAACCTAATGAATTATTAGATAAAATATTACAATTAGTAGATACAGCTAAGAATTATCAAACTGTTACTCCAACACTTACAGCATCAATCAATAGTACAAAGCTTAAGGGTTCTAGTACCGATGAATATTATGTAAGTGAGCCAATAAAGGCAGTAGTAAAGGGTGATGGTAAGGATTCTGTTAAAACGTATATGGTTGAATTAGTGGATGCACCAGAAGGAACTATTTTAACTGACGTTAATGGAAACGAAAAAACAGAGTTTTCTATTGGTGAAAAGTTTTTAGTAAAGGTTCCTACAAAAAATGTTAGCGTAGGATCAACAGAATTTGGTGTTGAAATATCAACGGTAGCTGAAATACCTAAATCATATGTATATGATCCAGAACCAAGATCATATACTTGGGTAGGACACAAAACTGGTGATTTACAAACAATTATTGCAGTTTATCCTGATGAAATTCCATTAAGTACAATGTTGAATCTTGGTATTAATGTAGAACCTCCATATAATCCACCAACAGGTTCAGCACTAATTGGAATAGCATGGTTTATGGGAATATTTACACTTGTGTATGGATTCCAATATTTTAGAAATATGATTAAAGAGAATTAATATTCTCTTTTTTTGTCAAATAATTGTAAGTGCCTTTAATTTACTTGTTAATTGGTAGTATTTATAATATAATTATGAGTATAGAGAGGGATATATATGGATAAATCTTTAAAAAGAAAGAATATTTTAGTAATTGTCTTTGAAATATTAGTTATTGCTCTTGGGGTAGGTGGAATAACTTTTGCAGCAGCTAGAATTATCAATACAAGAACAACTACATTATTAACTGTTGGAAAATATAATGTTGAATATCTTGGTAGTTTAGAGGTAACAGCAAATGATTTAGAACCAATTAGTGATAGTATGATTGGTATTGATACACATGATAATGTGGCAAGAGTTGAGTTTTCATTACGAGGAGTAAAAGAAAATAAGGCAGATGATTTAATATACGATGTAATGTTAACGGATATGAATATTGATTGTTCACTTCTTAATAAGTATACAAAATGGAATTTATATAAGAATGGAGCATTATTATCACATGGTAGTTTCGATCCTAGTTGGGATGGAGATGTTCTAGGTGATAATATGAGACTTACTAATATTCAAGAGGATTTACCTGGATATACTGATGAATATGATAATTATGTATTACTTTTCTGGATTAGTGAAACATGCGATGATCTTACTACTTGTGAATTAATTGATCAATCAGCAATTATTGATAGTACTATGAGTATGAAAGCATTTATTGCATTATATACTGGTGAAAAGACAGCTTATGAAAGAGTTGGAAGCAGTGATACAACCTGTGCTAATAAACCAGAATTATTTAATAGTATGGTTCCCGTTACTTATAAGAATGGTACTTGGGTAGTGGCAGATGAAAAAAATAGTAATAATGATTATTTATGGTATAACTATGACAATGCTAATTGGGCAAATGCAGTTGTTATAAAAAGTGGTAATTATAGTGAAGTAGGAACGGTAATTAACGATGATGATGTTTTAGCTTATTATACATGGATTCCTAGATATAGATATAAATTATGGAATGCAACCGAAGAAGTAACAGATAGTTATAATGCTTATGATGAAGGAATAAATATTGTATTTGAATCTGGACTTAGTGGAAAAAAAGCAGATGAAATTAAGAATGATATATATATTACTCATCCAGCATTTGGCGATGATTTAAGAGGCATTTGGGTAAGTAAATATGAACTTAATAATAAAGAAGGTGAATATACAGCATTACCTGGTTTAACAGCTTATACCGGTGGAACACTTGAGTCTTATAAATCTCTTATGACAGGATTAAGCGAAACGTATAATTTAGGTGAAAATGCCAATACACATATGTTAACAAATTTGGAATGGGGCAGCGTAGCATATTTATCACATTCTAAATATGGAGTATGTAAGGGAGATGGCTGCAGTACTATATCTACAAATGGAACTTATGTGGCTGGTTCTGATAAGCAGGATACGACGACAAGAAATGTATATGGTATATATGATATGTCTGGTGGAGCAGGAGAATATATCGACGGATATAGTAATTTAGGAACAGCTACTAGTGAAGTTAAACTTCCTAATGACGATACTTGGTATAAAGGACATGGATTACTTAGTGATAGAGATTATATAATTCGTGGTGGTATCGATAGAGGAATGTATTATTTTGGCGACATTTCAATGGGGTATGTTGAGACTGGTTCACGTTCAGCAATTACAAGCAAATAAAAAATCTTGAAATTTCAAGATTTTTTTCATTATATTATAGATTTTTTGGTTTATTTTTGGTAAAATAAATATGAATAAGGTGATAGAATGTCAGAGAGTGATTTTAAACAAGTAATTAAAGAAATATGTGCTAGTATGGAGAAGAAGGGTTATGATCCGGTGAATCAGATTGTAGGTTATCTAATAAGCAATGATTTGGGTTATATTCCTGACTTTGACGATAACAGAAATAGAATTGCAGAATTCGATCGTACGGTTATCCTAGAGTACATGTTAAAAGATTATTTAAAATGAGATATTTAGGACTTGATTTAGGAAGTAAAACATTAGGACTTGCTATTAGTGACAGGACAAATACAATTGCTTCCGTGTATGATACGCTTCATTTTAATGATGAAAATTATGAAAGTTTAATATCACCACTAAAAGATATTGTTTTAAAAGAAGATATTACTACACTTATTTTGGGTTTACCCAAAAATATGAATAATACTCTTGGAGATAGAGCATTAATAACATTAGATTTTAAAAAAATGTTGGAAGAAAAACTGGATATAGAAGTTTTGATGGAAGATGAAAGACTTACATCAGTAATATCTAATAACGTGTTAATTAGTGCAAATGTTTCAAGAAAAAAAAGAAAGAAAAAAGTGGATGGAATGGCAGCCGTAATTATACTTCAAGGATATTTAGATAAGATAGGTGATAAAAATGAATGAAAAGAAAAAATTTATGATTTTAGATGACAAGGGAAAACAAGTAGAATGTGAACCGTTATTTACATTTGAATCAGAAGAAACAAAGAAACAGTATGTTGTATATACAGATAATTCTCTTGATAAAGCAGGAAATGTTAGAGTTTTTGCATCAATATACAATGTCACTGATAAGGGTGGAGAATTACTTCCTATAAAGACAGAAAAAGAATGGAAAATAATTGAGACAATTATTGAGTCAATCCAAGAAGAAAGTAATAAAACTGGTGCTTAATAATGAAGAAGTATAAGATTATTGTTATAATTCTAGCTATTTTATTAGCGGGAATTTTCCTTGTGGGTTTTTTCTATAATTATCAAATATCTCCAGTATCTAGAGATAGTGAAAAAGTAGTTGTCGAGATAAAAGAAGGGACAATTGCTTCAATTGGAGAAACGTTATATCAGAATGATTTAATTAGAAGTACATTTATTTTTAAAGTGTATGTTAAAATGAATAAAGTTACTTCTTTAAAAGCATCAACTTATGAACTTAATAAGAATATGAGTTTAAAAGAAATAATTGATGTTTTGGAGGAAGGAAATAGTTATAATCCTAATGAAATAAGAATAACATTTAAAGAAGGATTAAATGTTAGAAAGATTGCTAAAATTGTCGATGAAGAAACAAATAATAGTTATGACGATTTTATGGAATTAATGAATGATAGTGAATATATTGATTCATTAATAAAAGAATATTGGTTCTTGACTGATAGTATTAAAAATAGTAAAATATACTATCCGTTAGAGGGATATTTATTTCCTAATACATATGCATTTTCTAGCAAAGATGTAACACCTAAAGAAATTGTTACAAAGATGTTAGATGAAATGGGTAAACAATTAGAAAAATATAAAGATAAAATTGAAGCTAGTGATTTCAATATTCATGAATTACTTACTTTAGCATCTATTGTTGAACTTGAAGGCGCTACAGCTGATGACAGAGCATCTGTTGCGGGAGTATTTTATAATCGTGTTAAAGATGGTTGGGTACTAGGTAGTGATGTTACGACATATTATTATTTGAAAATAGATGATTTTAAGACATCACTTAATGGCAATAAGAATTTATATACATGCGATAATGCATACAATACAAGATGTACGTCATTTGTTGGGTTACCAGTAGGACCGATATCTAACCCTGGTACAGAATCAATTGATGCGACAATTAATTATACAAAACACAATTACTATTATTTTGTAGCTGATTGTAAAGGTAAAACATATTTAAGTAAAGATTCAACGGAACATTATAATACAATATATAGATTAAAAAATGAAAATAATTGGTGTGTATAGAGGTTACTTTGTGTAACCTCTCTTTTAAGGAGACTAATATGATAGAAAAGATTGAAGAGTATGCACATATCAATAGGATACCTATTATGCAAAAAGATGGTATTACTTATTTGTGCAATTTAATTAAAGAAAATAATATTAAAAACATTTTAGAAATAGGTTCAGCTATTGGATATTCAGCAATTAAAATGGCATTAGTTAATGAAGATATACATGTTACAACTATCGAAAAAGATGAAGAAAGATACAATATTGCTGTTAACAATATTAGAGAATTTAATTTAGGCGGTAGGATAAATATTATTTTAGATGATGCGTTGAATACTGAAATTAATGATAAATTCGATCTAATATTTATAGATGCTTCCAAGGGTAATAATATTAACTTTTTTAATAAATATAGTAAAAATCTAGCTAATCATGGTATAATAGTCACCGATAATTTACATTTTCATGGTTTAGTTTTAGATGAATCATTAATTAAAACTAAAAATCAAAGAGGAATAGTTAGAAAGATTAAAGAATTTATTACATTCTTAGAGGAAAATGAAGATTATGATACTGAGATTATATCAGTTGGTGATGGAATAGCACTTTCCAAAAGAAAGGAAGATAAATATGAGTAAATTATTGGTTACACCATCTTCATATGAACACTTAAATGAATTATTAGAAAAAGAGATTAATGGAGTAATAATAAGTATTAAAAAACTATCAGTAAATAGTTCTTTTTATATTGATGTAGATGAACTAAATAAGATAGATTTTAAGGGAAAAGAAGTTTTTGTTAATCTTAAT
>JAEEGI010022895.1_pt1 | contig 12311 bp, 13 predicted proteins | sample 8958751 | NCBI WGS metagenome assembly JAEEGI01 (sample SAMN16246545, study PRJNA631951) | gut metagenome | biome: gut microbiome; feature: rumen; material: KS-attached | host: Bos | place: Iran: Karaj | collected 2018-10 | reverse complement strand
GTCAGTTATCAACAGGTCTACCAATGGGTAAAAAAGTTCAAGGAGAAAGGTGACGCTGGCCTTGAAGATCGCCGCGGGAAGCGACTCAAGGACCAGAGGCCCAGAACTCGAGAAGAAGAACTGGAGATTGAAGTTGCCAAGCTCAAGCATGAACTGTATATGACCCAGATGGAGCGCGACCTGTTAAAAAAACTGGACGAAATCGAGAGGAGGGAGGCCTATCGCAAGTAAGACAATCCCACCTGTACTTTTCTGTCAAAGAGTGTCATGAAGAACATGGATATCCGATAGATCAATCATGTGGAATACTGAAAATTTCCAGGGCAGCTTACTATAGATGGTCAACAGGCGAACTGTCTCCCAGAACTGCCGAGAATGAACGCATCGCTGATTTGGTTGAAGATATTCACGAGAAGCATCCGGAAATGGGATACCGCAGACTCAAGGATGAACTGGATCGGTACCACAACACCCATGTAAATGAAAAGCGGATGCTTCGGATCTGCCGGAGTCGCAGGATTAAGTCCACGATTAAGTACAGTAATCACGGCTGCACCCGGCAAGGCAAGAACCCATATTACCTGGCAGACAATCTGCTGAACCGGGAATTCAAGGCAGACAAGCCCAACCAGAAATGGCTGACCGATGTTACCGAATTCAAATACTACGTCGGTATTGAAGTAAAGAAGATATATCTCAGTGCCATCCTGGATCTGTATGACAGACGGATTGTCAGCTATGTGATTCGGGATACCAATGACAATCCGCTGGTTTTTGATACATTCCGGACAGCGATTGCTGCAAATCCGGATGCACACCCTCTGTGCCATAGTGACAGAGGTTTTCAATACACCAACCGCGCATTTCACCGCATACTGACAAAAGCTGGAATGACCCAGAGCATGTCCAGAGTGGCCAAATGCATTGATAACGGTCCGATGGAAGGCTTCTGGGGCATCCTGAAGCGTGAACGATATTACGGAATACGATTCACCGATAAAGCCAGCCTGGTTGCTATGATTGAGGATTTCATTCAGTACTACAACACCAAAAGGCTGCAGCGGAATCTTGGGGTGCTTACTCCCATGGAGAAGTATGAGATGTATTTCGCTGCTTAAATAAGAATTGACCTGGAAGGGCAGATTTATCTGAACCTTCCTGATTACAACTCAGCGCACTGATGGCAGTTGGTCAAGGATGGCCGTAGGCCACTTGCATAGTCCTTGACCGAATGACAGCAGGGCGCTATTTGCCGTGCCTTTCCCAAAGAAAAACTCTGGTAACCTTTGTTGGTCACCAGAGTTTTCTTGTATTCATCTCGTTTTTTATTTCATTGTCTACTTGACGGGATGCGGTTCACAAGACGTCCGTCTTTTATGGTCTTCAGGCCATAATGTTTATCCAAACATAGAGATCAGGAACCCTGCCGCGATAGCGGAGCCGATAACACCGGCAACGTTGGGGCCCATGGCGTGCATCAGCAGGAAGTTGGAAGGATTGGCCTTCTGGCCTTCACGCTGGGAAACACGGGCAGCCATCGGAACCGCGGACACGCCGGCGGAACCGATCAGCGGGTTGATCTTGCCGCCGCTCAGCTTGTACATCAGCTTGCCTACCAGCAGGCCGCCGATGGTGCTGAAGGAGAAGGCGATCAGGCCCAGCACAACGATCTTGATGGTGTCCAGGGTCAGGAAGCGGGAGCCCACCATGGTGGCGCCCACGCTGATGCCCAGGAACAGGGTCACGATGTTCATCAGGGCGTTCTGGGCAACGTCGCTCAGGCGCTCGGTCACACCGGTTTCCTTCAGCAGGTTGCCGAACATCAGGCAGCCGATCAGCGGAGCCGTGGAGGGCAGCAGCAGCACGATGAAGATGGTCACCACGATCGGGAACAGGATCTTTTCGGTCTTGCTCACTTCACGCAGCTGGGTCATCTTCACGGAGCGCTCCTTCTCGGTGGTCAGGGCGCGCATAATCGGGGGCTGGATCATCGGGATCAGGGCCATGTAGCTGTAAGCAGCCACGGCGATCGGTCCCAGCAGTTCGGGAGCCAGCTTGGTGGTGGTCAGGATGGCCGTGGGGCCGTCCGCGCCGCCGATGATGCCGATGGAAGCGGACTGCTGCGCGTCGAAGCCCAGCAGGTTCGCGCCGAAGAAGGCGAAGAACACGCCGAACTGTGCGGCAGCACCCAGCAGCAGGCTCTTCGGGTTGGAGATCAGCGGACCGAAGTCGGTCATGGCGCCGATACCAATGAAGATCATGCAGGGGTAAATACCAGCCTTAACGCCGATATACAGGATATCGATCAGACCGCCGTGGGCCATGATGTGGCCGTAGCTGTGGTAGTACGGGCTGGTGTTGTCCAGGAACGCGTCCCACAGGCTCTGGTGATACAGGGCGTCCGGCAGGGAGCCGTCCGCGGTCATGAACACGGAGCTGACGTTCGCCAGCAGGCAGCCGACTGCGATGCCGACCATCAGCAGGGGCTCATACTGCTTTTTGATACCGAGGTACAGCAGCACGCACGCGATGACGATCATCACCAGGTTGCGCCATCCGTCCGGGTTGCTGAAGAAGCCGGCAAAGCCGGATTCAGTAACCAGTTTTCCGAGGGATTCTAACATCTTTCAGTATCCTCCCTTATCCCAGAACGATGATCGGGGTTCCGGTATCGACCTTCGCACCGACATCGGTCAGCACCTGCACAACAGTAGCGTCATGGGGAGCCATGATTTCATTTTCCATCTTCATGGCTTCCAGCACAGCCAGAACTTCACCGCTCTTCACGGCCTGGCCAGCTTTCACGTTCATCTTCACGATGGTGCCGGGCATGGGAGAAGTCACCTGCTCGCCGGCAACAGCGGCAACGGCAGGAGCAGCCGCGGGGGCAGCAGCGGGAGCAGCGGCCACGGGAGCGGCAGCGGGCGCGGCGGCGGGAGCCGGAGCGTACGCTTCATATTCGTCCAGGAGCATGGCCTCGCCCTGCTCCACCTCGACCTCGTATACGCGGTTGTTCAAAGTGACTTTATACTTCATCCTCTCGGACCTCCCTGATGGAAATAAAGCGCAGTTCGTTGAGGGGCTTGCCCAGGCTGTCGGCCACGATGGCCATGATCATGGCGGCGTCCCGGGGGTCGGTGTCGTAGAGCTTCAGCTCGCCGGCGCTGCCGGGGGCCTTGGGCGCTTCCGGCGCGGGGGCCGCGGGTGTCTCCTTCGCCGGCTGGGCCGCCGGGGCCTCCCTGTGCATGATCCGGCCCATGATCTGCAGCACGAACATCAGCAGCACCAGCCCCAGGAACACCACGCCGTAGCCCAGGGCCGCCGTGCCCAGGGCGCCGCCGACGGAGATGTGAACAAGATCGGCCATGGCTCAGCCCTCCTCCACGGGAGTGACGCTGTAGCGCACCTTCCGCTCCTCCCGGGCCTTCCGCTCGGCGAAGAACTTCTCCGCCACCGGAGGGAAGGAGATGTAGCTGAGCACGTCCTCTTCGCAGCGGGCGGTGTCGCCCAGCTCAGCGGCAGCCTTCTCGTACACGTCCGTGGGCAGGGTGTCGGCGTAGCGGCCCTGGATGGGCTGCTCGCCGCCCAGGATCTTGGCGCGGATCTCCGGGTCGATGGGGGCGGGGGTCCGGCCGTACTCGCCCCGGCAGTAGGCGCGCATCTCGGCGCCCACGTTCTTGTAGCGCTCCCCGGCCAGCACGTTCTGCACCGCCTGGGTGCCCACAAGCTGGCTGGTGGGGGTCACCAGCGGGGGATAGCCCATGTCCGCCCGGACCCGGGGGGTCTCCAGCAGGGTCTCGTCGTAGCGGTCCAGGGCGTTGAGGGATTTGAGCTGGCTGAGCAGGTTGGAGAGCATGCCGCCGGGGATCTGGTAGGTCAGGCACTGGGTGTCGGTGGCCATGGAGATGGGGTTCAGCGTGCCCTTGGCCAGGAAGTCCGCCCGGATGGGCTTGAAGAAGTTGGCCATCTTCAGCAGGGCCGCGTCGTCCAGGCCGGTGTCCCAGCCCAGCTCCTCCAGGGCGTATTTCAGCGTCTCGGTGGCGGGCTGGCTGGTGCCGCCGGAGAAGGGGGAGATGGCGGTGTCGATGACGTCGGCCCCCGCCTCCACGGCCTTCAGGTAGGTCATGAAGGCCAGGCCGGTGGTGGAGTGGGTGTGGACCACCACGGGCAGGTCCACCGCGTCCTTGATGGCGCTGACCAGGTCGTAGGCGCTCTTGGGGGACAAAATGCCGGCCATGTCCTTGATGCAGATGGTGGCCACGCCCATGGCCTTCAGCTCCCGGACCATCTCCACGTACTTCTCCAGGGTGTGGACGGGGCTGGTGGTGTAGGAGATGGCGCCGGAGGCCATGGCCCCGGACTTCACCGTCTCCTCCACGGCCACCTTCAGGTTGTCCGTGTCGTTGAGGGCGTCGAAAATGCGGATGATGTCGATCCCGTTGCGGACGCTGGCCCGGACGAAACGGCGGACGATGTCGTCGCTGTAGTGCTTGTAGCCCAGGATGTTCTGGCCCCGGAGCAGCATCTGCAGCTTTGTGTTGGGCATGGCGGCCCGGATCTTCCGCAGCCGCTCCCAGGGATCCTCGTTGAGAAAGCGCAGGCAGACGTCGAAGGTGGCGCCGCCCCACATCTCCACGGAGTAGAATCCCGCCTTGTCGATGGTCTCCAGAATGGGCTGGAACTGGTCGAAGGCCAGCCGCGTCGCCACCAGAGACTGGCTGGCGTCCCGGAGAACGGTTTCCGTGAACTGTACTTTCTTCATTGGCATCTCCTCATCTGTTGTTTTCGTTTGAGAAAATAATACTAAATCCGCCCCCGGATTGCAAGGCCCCGGCGCTGTTCGGCCCATACAAAAAACGCATGGGCCCATGAGGGAAAAGCTATGAAAAATCCCCGGACCTGCGGTCCGGGGATGGGCGTGTCGACACAGTTAAAAATCCTATTTGTCACTTGGCGGTAAACTCCAGCAAGGCTTTGTCTGCTGCGTGCCCGGCGGGCGGGGCTCACGGAGGGCTCAGTAGATCCACTCCCCGCCCTCGTCGGTCTCGGCGGCCTCCAGCATTTTCAGGGCCATGCCCCGCAGGCTCATGGGCGGCGACAGGGAGCGGAGGGTCTCGATGAGCTCCCGGTCGTAGTCGTCGGCGGCCCGGCAGGTCCGGTCAAAGACCATGGTGGTCCTCGTCCCGTCGGTGTAGGGGCTCCACCGGGGCAGGGCAGGACAGTTGGGGTCCCCGGTGCGGGCGAAGGCCGTCCAGGCCCCGGACACCTGGGTCTCCAGGTTGACGGTGTCCGCGTCGGTGTTGCGGCAGCAGGGCACCCGGCGGGTGTTGCGGAACACGAAGGGGATGTCCGAGCAGTGCCAGGCGGGCCGCAGCCCGTCCACGTCGAAGTCCGGAGCGAACATGTACAGGAAGGACGAGGCGGAGGACACCTTGGCCTTCTCCTCGATGAAGCGCCGGGTGGCCCGGCGGCAGCCCAGGTCCAGCCGCAGCAGCCGCAGCAGGTCCTTGCCCGGATAGGCCTTTTTGAACAAGGCGGTGAGCTCCGCTCCGCGGCCGGGCCAGGTCTTCTCCACCAGGGCGGCCTTCTCCTCTTCGGTCAGGTCGCCGGCGTCGGCGGGGCCCATGCTGAACTCCGCGATCACCGACCCGGCCATGGTGGGCACCATCCTGGCGTAGTCGGAGAAGCCCGCCTCCAGGGGGTCTCCCAGATACCAGCCGTTGGCCACGGGCCCCCAGTGGATGAGCTTGTTCTCCTCCCGGAGCTTTTTCAGAGCCACCCGGTTGTAGGCCCGGTTCAGGAAGGCATAGGGCACCTTTTCCAGCTTTTCCGGCTCGTCCTCCCCGATGCCCAGCTCCTCCATCATCCCCAGGATGTAGGGCCGGTGGTCGATGCCCGTGTCGTCGTCGCTCTCAAAGACGCCGCTCATGAGGCCGGCCCGGTGGAACAGCCCCGCGGCCTCGGGGATCTGCAGCAGGGCGGAGACCTTGCCGCCGCCGCCGGACTGGCCGAACACCGTCACGTTGCCGGGGTCGCCCCCGAAGGCGGCGATGTTCCGGCGGATCCAGCGCAGGGCCTCCACGATGTCGGCCATGCCCGCGTTGACGGAGTTGGCGTACTTCTCCCCGAAGGAGGACATGTCCAGGAAGCCCAGGATGTTGAGCCGGTGGTTCAGCGTCACCACCACCGCGTCCGCTCCGGCGGCCAGGCTGTCGCCTTCATAGGCCACCTGCTCGATGGAGGAGCCGTCGGAGAAGCCGCCGCCGTGGAGCCACACCATCACGGGCCGCTTCGCCGCCGCGTCCAGGGAGGGGGTCCAGATGTTCAGATACTGGCAGTGCTCGTTGGCAGGCCAGAACCGGTGGGGGATCAGAAGCTCGCCGGTGGGCATGGGCGCGGCGCTCACCGGGCAGATGTAGCCGTAGTTGGCGGCGTCCTTCACGCCCGTCCAGGGCGCCGGGGCCCTGGGAGCCTGGAAGCGCCGGGCGTCGGCGTATTTGATGCCCTGGAAGATGTACAGGTCGTCCAGGAAAAAGCCCCGGAGCTTCCCCTCCGCCGTCTCGACAACGGTGTCGGGGCCGATATGGAATCCTCCGGCCATGTCAGCCCTCCCCCAGGGCCCACTCGATGGCCGGGCCGATGGCCTTGTTCCAGAACGCAAAGTCGTGGACGCCCTCGCCCTGGACGTACTCCACGCTCACGCCCCGGCCCTTCAGGAAGTCCCGGAAGCGCAGGTTGCTCTGGAGCAGGAAGTCGTTGTCGCCGCAGGTCATGTACAGCCGGGGGAGCTCCTTTCCCTCTTTGAGCAGCTTGTCCACCAGGACCTCGGGGTTGTTCTCGCTTTCGGTCACGGCGTCCAGGTCCCCGAAGACCTCCCGGTAGTAGTCGTAGTCGGCCAGCACGTTGCCGGGCTGGGGGCCGGGCTTCATGCCGGCGATGTCGTAGACGATCAGGGCGTTGGACAGTCCCAGGGCGCAGCCGAAGGTTTCGGGATGGGCCAGCGCCGTGTGGAGGGCCCCGAAGCCGCCCATGGAGTAGCCGGAGATGATGGTGTCCTCCTTCGTCTTCGCCAGGCCGAAGGTGGCGCGCAGGTACTCGATGAGCTCCACGCCCACGTAAGTCCCCATGGCGTTGCCCGTGCCGGGGCGGTCCAGATAGAAGCTGCTGTCGCAGTCGGGGATCACGACGGCCAGGTTATACTTCGTGGCCTGCTCCATGGGGAAGCTGTGGCAGATCCACTCGTAGCTGTCCACGGTGTAGCCGTGGAGGACGATCAGCGTCTTGATGGGCCTCTCATAGTGGGGGTTGCCGGCCAGGGCCGCGGGGATAAAGGTGTCCGGCAGGAACATGGTGAAATCCGCCGGCCGCCGCAGGGTCTTGGAGCGCAGCTTGACTTGAATGATGGACATGGTCTTTTCCTCCTTGCTTCATAAATAAAAAATGAGACATATCAGGCGATACGTCTCATTCGGTTGCTGTTATTTCCCCATTTTCTCCAGGGCCTTGGCAAGGGCCTCGTTGCCCTGGTCGAAGAAGCGCACGGCCTCCATGGCCAGGTCGTAGGCCTCCTGGTTCCCGGCGTCCTTCAGCTCCCCGGCCAGCCCTTCCAGCTCCCGGGTGTGGTCGGCGTTGTGCCCGGCCATGTAGCGCATCAGCGCCAGCAGCTTGTCCGCCGGCTGGATCTGGGGCTGGCCGTGGACGTGGGTGTGCTCGGTATGCTCATGGTCGTGGTCGTGGGGGTGCTCGTGGTCGTGCTCCTCGCCCTCATGGGTGTGAGAGTGGGTGTGGGTATAGGTGTGCTCATGGGTGTGCTCGTGGCCGTCCCCCTCATGGTCGCCGTGGACGTGGGGATGGCTGTGGGTGTAGGTGTGCTCGTGCTCGTGCTCATGATCGTGGTCATGATCATGGTCGTGATGGTGGTGATGATGGTGCTCGTGGTCGTGGTCGTGGATGTGTTCGGTGTGATCGTGCATGACAGAAGCCTCCTGCTGTGTTTTCTTTTTTGTGTACATTGTATCATATCCCCGGAAAAAAACAAGTGCGGGATAATATCCCCGCCGGGGGGTTACGCTTTGGGCCGGGGTGTGCTATACTTGTCCCGTTATCCGAAAAAGCCGGGAGGGATGGCGCATGAACGCCGCGGAATACTACGATTCGGTTGCGGAGCTCTGGGACGACGAGCTGCCGGAGGAGCGCTTTGCCCGCCATGTGGCGGCCACCCTGTCCATGCCCCGGAACGGGGGCTATGTGCTGGACGTGGGCTGCGGCACCGGCGGCATGTTCCGGGAGCTGGCCGACTGCGGGGCCGGCGAGGTCCACGGCATCGACGTGTCCGGCAAGATGGCGGAGCTGGCTCAGAAGCGCTTCGCCCGGGACCCCCGCTTCAGCGCCGCCCGGGAGGACTTCCTGCGGCATTTCGTGCCGGGCTACGACGTGATCATGGCCTTCGCGGTGTACGACCACTTCCCCGACCCGGAGGAGTTTTTGTTCCACGCCCACCAGCTGCTGTGCCCCGGCGGGCGGCTGACGGTGGCCTTCGCCGCCGACTGCCGGCAGATCAACCTGCTCAACGAGGAGCTGCCCCCGGGGATCGCCCGGCGGCTGGCCTCGGCGGACCGGGAGGTGCTGCGCTGGGAGCCCTTCTTCAAGGTGGACTGCCTGTGCGACACCGACAGCATCTATCTGATCTCCGGCATATCCCGGTGAGGGCTCAGGCCTTCCAGGCGGCGATGGTGAAGATGGGGACGGGATTGTAGAATTCGTCCTCCCTGGCGTAGACCCGCTTCCACACCCCGTTGTCCACCAGGATGCGCTCGAAGCCGCACTCGGTCAGGAGCTGCACGTCCCACTGGGGCCGGGGCTGCTGGCGCTCTCCCACCGCCCGGGTGATCTCCCGGTTCTCCTCCACCATCCAGGAGGCCAGGTGCTTGTGGGCGTGGTTTTCCGGGAGCGCCTTTGCGGGCCGCTCCTGGGCCCGGTAGTAGTCCGCGTCGAAGTTGATCAGGACCCCGCCGCTCTTCAAAAGCCCGAACCAGGCCCCGTAGGCCCTGGGCAGGTGGGGCAGCGTCCAGGTCAGGTTCCTGGTCACCAGGGCGTCGAAGCTCTCCGGCGGGAAGTCGGGCTTCTCCGCGTCCATCACCAGGAACTCCGCCGGCAGCTTCAGGATGCCCGCCGAGATCCGGGCGTCCCGGATCATCTCCGGGGTCAGGTCGATGCCCGTCATATTGTGGCCCTCCGCAGCCAGGAGGAAGGAGAAAAAACCCGTGCCCGTGCCCAGGTCCAGGACCCGCAGAGGCCGCCCTTCGGGCAGGTACTTCCGGAGCTCGGCCAGCCACAGGTCGTGCTTCTCGTCCTCGAATTCCCGCAGGCGCAGCTCCATGAAGGACTCCGCCCGGTGGGACCAGTAGTGTTCGATCCGTTCTTTTATGGATTCCATGGTCGTTCCTCTCGCATACAGTTTCAATACTCCGATTTTACCCGCTGTTTCCCTCCCGGACAAGCCCCCGGGGGGGATATTATTTTCAAAAGAGCGCCGCTTCGCTTATGCTCTCATTTGAGTCGCTCGCGCAAACCGCACGCGGCGGCGTCCTCATCCGTCAGCCTCACGGCTGGCAGCTTCCCCTCCAGGGGGAAGCCTCCCCGGGAAAAAATGTCAATTCCTTTGTAAAAAAACCGCCTCCGTTCATAGGAACGGAGGCAGAGGAGCTTCGATTGAGACCCGCTATGCTGGGCTCTCAATCGAGATCACTCGCGCAATCGCACACGGCGGCGCGTTGGAGCCGCCGCGTTTGGTCGGCGCGAGGGCTCGCTTTGCTCGCCTTATGGTGTTTTTGAGGCGGCAAAGCTGCCTCAAAAACAGTTTATAATCCTGTTTTTAACTCAACTGCAAGCATAATCGAGGCTTGGTCTGCAGCATGCTGCCTCTCGATCGAAGCGTGTCAGCGATACAAAAGCCCCGACGGGAACAGGAACAGGTACGGGGCGGTGACGAGAGCCAGCCACAGGGCCGAGCGCTTCGCCTGCTCGCCGTCCAGCCCCGCCTTTTTCAGGAGGAAGCGGTCCAGCAGGAAGATCAGCAGCCCCGCCAGGGCCACGGCCAGCACCGTGACAGCCAGCGCCCCGGCGTGGCTGAAGGGCGCGTAGGCCAGGGCATAGGTCAGCTCCCGGCCGGTGTCCGCGGCGTACACCGTGAACAGCATCAGCGACGCCCCGAAAAAGTCGGCGGCAAAGCCCGCCAGGCAGAGCTTCCAGGTGTGCTTCCGGCACAGCTCGGCCGCGTCCTCCCTGCCCCGGAGGCTCCGGCGGAACACCAGGGCGTCTATGAGGTAGTTCCCCGGGATCAGCAGCAGCCACAGCCAGCTGGGCCACCACACCAGCATCCAGATGGGGAGCAGGATGTTGTACAGGCGCAGAGGCTTTTTCTCCACGGTCAGTACCCCCAGTCCAGCAGCACCCACTCTCCGCCCTCGGTCCGGGCCAGCCACCAGTTCCAGTCGGTGTACTCATAGTCCGCGTTGAAGGCCCCCGCTTGGGCGGAGCTCTTGGGGGAGTGGAAGTCGCTGAGGAACTCGATGCACTCGGTAAAGTCCGGCCCCTCGTGGGGGTGGTCGTTGAGCCACCGCAGGTTTTCCTCCGTGCAGCACCCATCCCCGGCGTAGCGGAGGGCGTGGAGCTCGCAGCCCTTCCAGGTGTCGAACTCGGCCCGGATGAGCCCGATGGCAGCGTCCATATCCTCCCGGGTATAGCGCTCCGAGCTGCCGTAGTCCACGGTCGGGTCCTTCTTGCCGCAGCCGACCAGCAGCAGCGCCAGCGCGCACAGGAGCAGGATCGTCTTTTTCATGGTGATGACCTCCCGGTTTTTCTCTTCGCAGGTTAAGACGCCCCGGCATGGCCCCGGGTTCACCGGTCCCGGAGGCTGATCTCCCCGGCGGCGACCCGGCGCATCGTGCCGTCAGCCAGCCGCACCTCCAGGGCGTAGTCCCGGCCGATGGAGAGCACCGTCGCCGCCTCCGGGGCCCGTCCCGGGGACAGCAGCCACACGTCCCGGCCCAGCACCGAGGATCGGTTTACATAAAAATTGTAACACTCCTCTCCGCCCAGGTCTCCGTACAGCTCCGTCAGCCGGTCCAGGAGGGCGGCGGCCAGGGCACAGCGAAGCTCCCCCGTCTCCCCGCGGGAGAAGACGGCCCCGGCTCTGTCCCGGATGTCCTCCGGGAAGCCCCCCTCCGGGGGCCGGACGTTCACGCCGACGCCCACCACCGCCCAGTCCGGGCGGCCGCTCCCGGGGTCCAGGGCGGTCTCCGTCAGGATGCCGCAGATCTTCCTGCCGTCCAGGAGCACGTCGTTGACCCACTTGATCGCCGTCTTCCTGCCGGTCAGGGCCTCCACGCTCTCCGCCGCGGCCACCGCCGCCGCGCCCGTCAGCAGGGCGCACTCCGCCGCGGTGCATTTCGGGCGCAGCAGCAGGCTCATGTACAGCCCCGTCCCCGCCGGGGAGTAGAAGCTGCGGCCCATGCGGCCCCGGCCCGCGGTCTGCTCCGCCGCGACGAGGGCGAGCCCCGCCTCCGCCCCCTCGGCCGCCATGGCCTTGAGGGCCGTGTTGGTGGAGCCGATCGTCGGATAGACCCGCAGCCGGAGCTCCCGGTGCCGCAGAAAGCGCGCGATGCCCTCGGCGCTCAGCGCGTCGCCCGTATCCTGTGCGCTCAGTTCCCGATCCATCCGATCCACCCCTTTCAAAAATCGAGGCGATGATACCATGCGGCGCGGGGATTGTCAACCGACAGCGGCCGGAGGGGCTGGCAGCGCTTCCGCGCTTTTCGATTGACAAGCCGGGCGCTTCCGCTTACAATTTAACCAGACAACAAAGAATTTCGGAGGACAGAACGATGGCAAACGAGAGAAGAAGAGCGGGCACGAAGCGGCGGCTCGTCGTGTTCCTTGCGGCGGTGGTGCTGACGGTGTTCATGCTCGCGATCGGCATGCTGCTCCTGCCGCTGATGGAGGGCGCGGACAAGACCCCGGTCGCGGGCAGCGCGGACTGGATGGCGCAGCTTCCGGACGAGCTGCCGCTGTGCGACATCGCCGTCCCCGGCACGCACGACAGCGCGACCCAGTATGTGCAGCTGGCCTATTTCTCCCGCTGCCAGAGTCTCGGCATCGCCGGGCAGCTGGAGGCGGGCGCGCGCTATCTGGATATCCGCCTCGGCACGGACGGGAAGACGGAGGGCTTCAAGCTCATGCACGGCTTCACCAACTGCAAGACCGGCTTCTTCGGCGGCGCGCTGACGCTGGATCGGGTGCTGGACGACTGC
>JAEEGI010022893.1_pt1 | contig 12311 bp, 11 predicted proteins | sample 8958751 | NCBI WGS metagenome assembly JAEEGI01 (sample SAMN16246545, study PRJNA631951) | gut metagenome | biome: gut microbiome; feature: rumen; material: KS-attached | host: Bos | place: Iran: Karaj | collected 2018-10 | reverse complement strand
CTTTTCAATGAATTCCTCTGACGTCAAGCCGTTTAGGTCTTTAACTACACGGTTATAGTCGAGGATGGTCAACTGCGACGCCTGGAAGCAGACGGCCATGAAGAAGTTGTACTCCTCGTCACCACGATGGTTGGGATTCTGCTGCTGTTTCTCAGCACCTACAAGGGCCGCTGCTGCCGATCGGTGATGGCCGTCGGCTATATAGAGGCTCTTCATCTTGGCAAACTCATTGGTGATGGTCTGCATGTCCTGCTCGTCACTGATAATCCAGAACTGATGACGGAAACCGTCGATGGGGGCAATGAAGTCGTACTCGGGTTCAGTCTTGGCGTAGCGCATCAGCAGCTCGTCGAGCACGCTGTTGTCGGGATAGGCAAAGAACACCGGCTCGATGTTGGCATTGTTCACCCTGACGTGCTTCATGCGGTCCTCCTCCTTGTCACGGCGCGTCAGCTCGTGCTTCTTGATGCGGCCAGCCATGTAGTCGTCGGTATGGGCACACACCACCAGACCGTACTGCGTCTTGCCGTTCATCGTCTGTGCATAGATATAATAATGTTCACACGCGTCCTGCACTAACCAGCCCTTGTCCTGGAACTTCTGGAAGTTCTCGGCAGCCTTTTCATAGACGCGAGGGTCGTACTCCGACGTCCCGACGGGGAAGTCAATCTCGGGTTTGATAATGTGATAGAGGCTCTTCTCGTTGTCGCCGGCTTCGGCACGAGCCTCCTCACTGTCAAGCACGTCGTAGGGACGGCTCTCTACCTGCTCCACCAGTTCCTTTGGCGGTCGTATTCCTTTGAAGGGTTTGATTGTTGCCATATTACAAATTCTCCTTTATCTTTTCAATTATTTCTGCGTATTCGGCATCCGTGAGATATACCTTGCCGGGATTCATCTGGAACGTGCCGCCATAGTCGGGGCCATCCACATACTTGGGAGCCAGATGGAAGTGCAGGTGCGACAGTTTGTCGCTGTAAGCACCGTAGTTGATTTTCTCCGGATTAAAAGCCTTCTGCATGGCACGGGTCACACGAACCACGTCAGCCATAAAGGCATTGCGGTCGTCGTCCGACAACTCGTTCAGGTCGTTCACATGGTCCTTGTAGGCCACGAGGCAGCGGCCACGGTAGGTCTGCTCCTTAAACAAAAAGGCGCGAGACACCTTAAGCTCGCAAATTTCAATCATCAGATCGTGAAGCGTCTGATTATTGGTGCAGTACAAACACTGCTTGGGGTCACTCTGCATAGTCTTAATTCCTTTAGTTACTTAATTGAGCTGCAAAAGTAGCAAAAAAATGCGAACCCGCCAAACATTCAGTTGAATTTCTACATATTGCTATAAAAAACACGCTTAAGGGCGTTTGGGGAAGTAAATTTACGACGCCATGCTATACACATGGACGCTGGAGCCTTGGGCTGAGGGCAGGTAATTGATGCCCCACCAACACATCTGTAACAGTACAAACGAAATGAGCAGTACCCACAGAGCGAGCTTTGGCTGGTGAGTGGGTATTTGCCTGTAATGCACATACACCAGATAGGCAAACCAGGTGATGGCAGCCCACGTCTCCTTGGGGTCCCACGACCAGTAATGTCCCCATGCCTCCTTGGCCCACAGGGCACCGAAGAGCATGCCGATGGTCATAAAGGCCAATCCTACATACACCAGATTATCCGTAATGTCGAATTCTTGGTCGGCGATAGTGCTTTTCTTGAAGAACAACAGATAGAGTGCCATCACGGTAGAGGCGCCTAATACTGCGTATGCGAACATATAGACGATGACGTGTGGGGCAAACCAAGGGCTCTGCAAGGCAGGCATCAGCGTCTTGGAGTGAATCTCAGGCTTGAAGAGGTTGACGCAGATGAACACCAGCGCCAGGATGGTAGAGAACGAGAGTATCCACTTGTACTTCCATCGGGAATAGACGATGATGCCCGCCAGCGGCAGGAAGAAAGAGTACCAGAGGCGTGTTTCGCCCATCGTCCTTAACGGCGGACGTTCCAAGGAGATCCACATCATTAAGATAAAGCTAAAGAACACGGCGAGTCCGATGATAGTCGATGAATAAGCCATCGCCGTCTTTTCACGCCATGCTGCCCAGGCACCTACGGCCCACAGCAAGACGGCTGCTATAGCGAAATATATGAATTGTTCCCAGGTCACCATCATTTTCAATTATCAATTATCAATTATCAATTTTGTCTTTTTGCCAAAAGCGAAAAGACAAACAGCTCCTGCGAGCATCATGTAAATGCCCGTGTAAACCAGCGGTAGCCACGGGTCGCTCACCAGTTCCAGTATCGATGTCTGGCTCATGGCACCCATCTGCGTGTCGTAGCCGTATTGGTAGATTTTCCAGCCGTCCACCTCGACGGGTTTGTTCACCTCGACGGTAGTCCGGATGTTCTTGCCCGTCTTCGTCAGAATCTGGAGGTCGGAGGCAAAGCGACGGGGTGAGCCGTCATCGTAGGTCTCCATGATAAACTCCTTCAGTTCGATGGCAATGGGCATCTCAACAATCAGTTGCTGCGAGTTCAGCGCACGCCACTCAGGCTCTCCCTTCACCGTGATCATCTTCAGCCGCTGCATGTCAGCATTGCCCAATGTGGCGGTGGTCATCGCGAGAAACAATCCCAAATGATTCAAGAGAAAAGGGATGTCCCTTTTCAAATTGACAATTGACAATCGACAATTGATAATTCGTCGGAGGATAATCTGCCCGAGAATGACGGCAATATACACATATATCAGCACGAAAGGCCAGAACGACAGCATGTAGTTGATCCATAAACTCCCCTCGCCCATTGGAGAGGGGCCGGAGGTGAGGCTCTTCTGCCGCGTCAATCCCATGATGATAGTCAGCACGACGGCATACACCAATGCAGGTATCGCGGCCTTATAGGTGCCAATGAACTGAAAGCCATACACTCGTTTCCTCAGCAGGAAGATCATGGCGATGAACACAAGGAATCCCGCCAGCACGATACCGTTGACTGGCCAGCGGAAGGCATCCCAATCGACAGGGCCGACACTCAGTTCAAGCATCAGTCCTGCAATGATAAGGCCCCCTCCGATGAGGAAGCCTTCTTTCATTCCGTATGGTTTAGTCCACACCAAGTGACTTACTATTATTTGGCAGCAAAAATACGAAAATATATTCAATAGTTGCTAATTATTCTCTTTTCCTTAACATCATTTAAGAACAATCAAGGTCCTGTCTTAGCCCAGCAATTCCGGAGAAAGTGTGGGCATGGCACCATGCTGCGTGCAGACGAAGGCAGAGACCTGGACGGCTTTCTTGTGAGCCTCCTTTATCGGTTTGCCATTCAGGATGGCAGCACAGAAGGAACCAGTAAACGAATCGCCAGCACCAACGGTATCGGCTACCGTTACTTTAGGCGTCTCTTGGAACGAAGTCAGGCCGGGCGCAAAGACATACGAGCCGTTGGTGCCACAAGTCAGTACCAGCATCTTCAAGCCATGCTCGGCCAGCATCTTTTCGCAGATGCCAGGCATGTCAGAATCATTATAGCCATACATGCGTTGGATGACCACCAACTCCTCGTCGTTAATTTTCAGGATGCTACAGCGCTTCAGCGACTCCTCAATGACATCCCTTGTGTAGAACTGTTGGCGCAGATTGATGTCAAATATCTTCAGGCAGTCGGAAGGAGTGTCGTCTAAGAACTGACGGATAGTAGCACACGACGTCACGAAACGCTGAGCCAACGAGCCAAAGCAGACGGCACGGCAGTTACGGGCAATCTCTGCAATCTCAGGGGTATAAGGAATGTTATCCCATGCCACATTCTCCTTGATCTCGTAGGCGGGTATGCCATCACCCGACAGTGTTACCTGAACGGTACCCGTAGGATAGTTCACACGGGGAAGCAGATAGTTCAACCCATGCTCCTTCAGGGCCTCAATGGTCTCGTCGGCCAGACTGTCCTTCCCCAATGCACTGATGGCGATGGTATTGTCAGAACCTAAGAACTGACCTGCATGATAGGCGAAATTGGCAGGGGCACCGCCCAGTTTCTTGCCTTCGGGGAGCACATCCCACAGGACTTCGCCGAGTTCTACTACATAACGTTTCTGATTCATTGTATATTCAGGTTTTTAGAATTCTGCTGCAAAAGTAATACTTTTCTACGTTACTTCCACTATAAATATCTTATAATTTCCTCTCCATCCTGTATCTCCGACTTTCAGTAGGGGAAACTGGAGGTTTCAGTAGGTGAAACCCAGACTTTCAGTAGGGGAAACTCCAACGTTCAATGTTCAACGTTCAATGTTCAATGTGTTACGGTTCGCCTGGATAATGTATAATCAGCCTTACCGCCTTTGCCGAGAAGTACTTGGCGAAACGGCTCTGGTTGCAGCCGGCGAGGGCATCCACTAACGGCGGACACCCCTTGATCCAACTGTTCAGGTGGTTCATCGCCACATGCGGACTACTGTCCGGAAAGTACATCAATGCCAACTCCGACTTCGGATAACTCTTTATTTCCATAGCTCTTACTTTTTTACTTACTAATACACTTACAGATAAATACACTTGTTTCTATAAAAAACCTCCTGCGTACATATATGCGCACAGGTACGCAGGAGTATTTTCTCAGAAAACATCTGTAATATCTGTATCTGCATCACCCTTGCCTTGCGCCATGACACAACGCAACGACCGCATCTCCTCGGCGGAGCGGCGCACGACGACATAGCCGCGGACGTTGCGGAACGTCCGCCGTTCGAAGCCCTGCTCCACGAAGGCACGGCCCAGCGACACCGTCGACAGCTTCTGCGTGATGTTCGCGCCTACTATCTGCAGAGCCAGCGACACGGGCACGAACTCGCCAGGCTCCGCACCCACGGGCTTGCGGAAGTACTGCTGCAACAGCTCTGCCTCTAACCGAGGCGTCTCGAACTGGCGGTTATGCTTCGCCAACCGCTCTATCTCGGCCTTCGAGAACCAGTAGCGGAAACCGCCAAGGTAGAGAGCGTAGGCCTGCGCATAGATGCCCTCGTAGTTGAACGGATGCTCGCGCGGCGACTCGATGCTCACCACCTCGAAGGGCAGCCAACGGCGGTTGCCCGTCGGGTCGGTCAGGAACTGCACGTTGTTGCCCGTGCCGCAGAACGACGCGATGTGCTTGCGGTGCTCATGGTAGTGGGCGTAGGCTGCACGCTCGTCGATACTGGGCATCGTCACCGCCGCCTTCAGCTGGTTCAGCTCCGACGGGCGCATCGTGTCCAACTCCTCGCAGCATACCAGCCCGTACTGGGCCAGCGTCAGCAGGTCGTCGCGCCCCATCTTGTTGGAGTTTGTCTTCGTGTAGAAGTACTGCCGCAGCTCGGGCGGCAGCAGGTAGTTGAACCACGTTGTCTTGTACGAGCCCTGCTCGCCTATCAGCACCAGGATGACGTTGTTCACCACCTGCGGGTCAATCCATCCCGCCACCATGCCCACCAGCCACTTCTTCAGGTACTCGGCGAACAGCAGCTGCTCCTGCACGTCGCCGCGCACGTTCACCGAGACCGACATCTCCAGGATGTAGTCGCTCTGCCCGTCCCACGGAGGCAGGTGCTCCAAGTAATACTGGAACGGGTGGAACTCAGGCACGAACTCCGACTCGATGACCCGGTACATGTCCTGCACCCGCACCTGCTTCTCACCCGCCGACATCTCCGCCCACAGCGAGTTCACGATGCGGTCGGAAAGGGATACCCACCCCCCTGCCCCTCCCGTATGGGAGGGGAGTCCAGACACTTCCGCCTCCTGACAGTATTCAATCGCCCCTCCCGTTCGGGAGGGGTTGGGGGTGGGTGTTGGGTCTCTGCCTTCCACCCTCCCCGTCACCACATTATGGCGCAGGTAGATCCTATCCATCAAGAAGTTCTGTATATCCTCCACCGTCGCCGTATACTCCTTCCAGTTCCTCTTCTTCCGCTCATTTCCCCCTCCCTCAACAGGGAGGGACGGGGAGGGTCTCCTAACAGGGGAGCCGGAGGGGTCTTCCCTATCCTTCCTCATCCGCAAACACCTTATATCCTACGTAATGCTCCGTCCGATTGGCCATACGGTCCACCACGTCCTTGCGGAAACACTCGATGAACGTCTCGTAGCACCAGTCGGGATGCTCGGCCTGGACGATGGCCAGCGCCGCGCCAACATAAAGGTAATAGACGTCGTACTCGAAGTCGCTGAAGCGCAGCAGGTCGTTCAGCGTGGACTCTGCCTTTTCCACGCAGTCATCGTAGGTCAGGAAGTCCGCAGGCCATGCCTCGTCATCCATCGCCTCCGTCAGGCTTACCGGCTGGCAGTCCACGTTGAACAGGATGATGCATTCGCCCGTGCGCAGCGTGTCGAGACGGTCCCGCTGCAGTTCCTCATCATCCTTGTATCCGATGTTGCGCAGCACGGCGGCATCGATCATCGGTGCCGTCGTCTTGTCGTACTTCACCAAGAAATGGTTCTCCCTGACGGCCTCGGCCACGCCATCCGCCACCTCGTCCGTCCGCACATACTTGCGCTGTCCCAGATCCAGACTCTTGGCAATCCCGTAAAAACTCCCCACATCCATCGTAGGCAATAAATCTCTCTCCATAGTTCATCTTGTTTTAAAGGTTAGACTTGATTGTAGCTACGGTGCGAAGTTACTAAAAAGAAAAGGCCCCGGCAAATATTGTCGGAGCCTCAGAAGCATTATTAGAAGGTTTAGAATGTTTTTTAGAACCTTTAGAAGTCAGTTTAGAAGGTTAAACAGTGCCTTCCCAAGTTTTTGCATCTGTTCCATCGCACCGTCATCCTTCCATTTGTCCACAGTACGCATTAGTTTCCCGCTGACTATTGGTTTCTGTATGCCGTCATAAGTACAAGGAAATAATGGCTTTTTCTGCAAAGGCCATTCCTCCACCTCGCGCACGAACTGACGGATGCCGCCTGTGTAGCCTTTCATCTGATAGACGCGGTACACCACCGCCCACGCCGTACTGGCCCACCAGTAGCCCTGCGCCATCGTCTTCTCAACGGCCCTTGCCATTGTCTCAGGCAGTGGAGTCATATCTTCCATTCCCTTCTCCCTCCCGTTAATGTTACCCCCTCTCTTCGGAGGGGGACAGGGGGAGGCTATTACTTGCGTCTCCACATGCTGCGCCCCTGGGGCGACATACACTAATTCGATTTTGCTGCCTTTGTTGGTATGACCTGTCCGTTGCAGTTGCTCCAGCAGCTCATTCAACATCTTCAGGACTTCAGTGGGCAGCACGTCTCTGAGTCCGTCCAGCATGCTGGACGTTCCTTCGTTGTTACTTTTCATATTCTTACGAATGATTAAAGGTATATAGATTGAATAGTATTGATCACGATGGAAAGAGAAAAAAGTATGGACACTTATGATATACAAACGACATAACCGTTAGGTAATCGCTACAGAACCCGTTCCGAGATGTCTCTACCAAAAATGCCCACACCTATCCGGTGTGAGCTGGCAGACATTCTTTCTCGGAACAATTGCTGTAGCGATTTTCAACGGTTCATAAGAAAGCTGTCAAAGCTCCCATAATCATCATATCTTGAGTGCAAAGATACTCTAATTATTTCAGACTTCCAAATATTTTGCGAATTATCTTATAAGTTCATATCTTTTCTTTTTTATCGTTTAGAGTTTATCGGTTGAAACACGCTCATAGGAACTAGCGTGTTACTTTTGATTATTGTTCTGCTTGATGATTTCCTGTGCCCGATTCAATATAACGTCCTCGGTAGAGGAGAAGATTTCTTCACGGGTAAGCGGTACTTCATAGTCGGGTATCAAACCGCGACCGTATGGAAAACGTTCAGAGACATCTGAGGCGGTAACGGCTTTGATGAGCGGTAGCTGATATTCAATGTGACTATGCGGTAGGAATAGGTGTGCGAATTTCATCGCAGTCATGTAGTGATAGGCTGTGGCGGTTTCGCGACCAATGGTAACGGCACGTCCGGCGCGAACAAGATGGGCGGGGAAATCAGTAGCAGCACTTGCAGAGTTTTCATTGGTTAGAATATAAAGCTTTCCCTTGTAGATGGCATCAGTCTGTAGTTGCCTTGCTTTTTTCTTCTTCGATGAAGGCTTCTTTTGATGCTGTGCAACCTTCAACTCCCTGCTGATGTCTCTGTTATAAAAACCTTCCATTCCATCCACTTTTACAAATTTTTCAAACGGTTGCATGGTTGCTGACCAGTTGTAGCAGTTGGTAAAGCAAGGATAGGTGGTGTTGCTCATCACTTTTTGGTAGGTGAGGTTTGAAGGTCCTGATTCTGTGAGGAACCATTGCACCATCTTTGCCTCACACCCTGCATCACCTCCAGGGTTGTCACGTACATCCACAATCAGATTTGGTATGTTCGCATGACCGCGGAGGCTGTCGGCAATAGCATCCATTTGCACATCGTTCATGTGGAAGTGGGCAAGTGTCAACAGTGCGATATTTTCGTCCAGCAGCCTGAAACTCCAATCCTCTCGTAGGTTCTGACTCCGATGTACATTGTAGGCGGTGGGTGCGGTAGCTCGCGGTATAAATTTCTTCACTTGATTGGGTTTTAGGAAAGGTACTTCCACAGTGGAGCCGTCGGTAAAGGTGAGATGCGCAGGCTTGTCGCAATTGTTGTCACGATATTGGATCGACCAGTTCGTGAGCATTTGGACGGCACCTGTGGACTGCACCTGAGCATCGAAAAGATTGGTTCGCGAACGGACATAAGCAGCCTGTTCCTTGGCTGGGATGCCATCGATGGTTGCCACCTCTTTACCAAGGTATTGCTCATAGCCAGGCTGAACAACACGGACAAACATGCGGTCTCCCAACGTGCAGAGTACCACTGCAGGGTACTGAGTATCAGTACGGGCGTTGAAAAACGGATTGGGGGACTGTCTCCAAGCATGACTGTCGTGAAGGAAGTCGGCACAGAAGGCATCGCCTATCAGATTGTAGAGCGTGGTGAAGTGTATTTCGGCGGAGTCCAATCGTGCCTTGCCTTCGCGTATGAATTCGGCCTCGCGTTCAGATGAAATGATGTCGCGCAGGGAGGGATAGCACTCGCGGATGCTCTGAATGAAGAAGTCGAAATCCTCGTTGGCCTGCTCGCGTGAGAGTTTTTCTGGCGGCGTAAATTTCTCTGCCTCCTTGAAGGTCGTCTGTAGGCCGAAAGGGGTCAGAGGGTCAACGAGTTCGCCCTTACTAATCTCGATAGCAATATGCGGTTCGCCTATTTTTTCGAACACATAGCTTACCGTACCGATTACGGTGCCAGCCTTAATGCGCTGTCCTGATTTGAACTCAATGTTGCCCCGCAGGCCATTGAACGTTATATTGCGACCATCGGCAAGCTTCAGAGAAAAGTCGCCGTTTATATACTTCTTTGGGTTGCGTACATCAGGGTCTGCCTCCATTTTCTGACGCATGGTATCAAAGGTGTTGGCGTCATCAAAGCCATATCCGGCAGATTGGTAAAGCCCAGAGCGGAAGCAGAGTCTCATTTTGCTGGCCACTTCGCCGTCGGCTGGAGCAATAACTTCCGTACCCTCCTTGGCTCCGATAACGAGAGTGGCGTAGTTTACTTCGTGGTCTAACAGGTCTTGCGGACGCAACAGAATGTTCGTACCAGCTTCTTGTCCCTTGATGGGCCAAAGGAGAGTTTCAGGGTTTTGTGCGCTGCTCACAATAGGATATAGGAGCAGCAGGATGAGGGTGGTTGCCCTCACCGGAGAGATGAGATTTTTCATAAGGTATAGAGGCTATTCTTGATTTACAAATTCGTAGTTCGTCACACTGCATTCCTGCATGACGTTCTTGACGCGGTCGAGGTGCTTCTGGGGAACACCCTTGCAGACGTTGATACGAACGTGATGGTCTTTACGGTTAGCTGCTTCCTTCAGATGGATGCGGACATTCTCCCATTGCCCTGTCCAACTAGTGTAGAAATAGTCATGCCAGTCATAGCTGTCTTTGATACCTTTGCTCTGCCAGATGGTGACAGGTTGGTAGGCGCCCTTGGGCACAACGCCGGTCAGCAGAATGGTCAGCTCGGGATTGACGTTGCCTTTCGCATCGGCAGGAATCTGTACGGGAGTCGTGATGAGGTTTGCTTGCCAATGCCGTTCGCCATCGCTAATGATTTCCAGTTTCTTCAAAGCTGAGGCGGGCATGTCTGGCAAGTTGTGAATGTCGAGTTCTTTTCCGTTAAGTTTTATCGTGTTGTATTTCAGGTGCAACATATAGCCACCACCCTCCGAATGTTCCTCTATGAACGAGTCGTCGTCGTGCTGTATCCATGTTCCCTTAGTCCATTTTATGGTAATGGCATCACCACGCTTGCAGTCCTTCGGCACAAAGAACGCCCCCAGCATCCTCGGCTCTGAATCCTTTTCGGTTTCTTTTGACTTCTGAGTATTCGAGGGAGAAAGGATGTGGACGGCTGCAAAGGCCATGCCTGTTATGAGTAGGATGCCAATGAACGAGGCAGCAATCTGCATCCAATTGTGCTTTGGCTTTTGGGGATAGTGTTTATCTTCAAATCTCTGCCATGCAGCTTGTATGTCTATAGGTTGCTCTTTCCTTTTATGGATGTAGCTCTGTTTGGATGCTACCATCAAACGGTATGCCTCGCGAGTCTCGTCATCGCTGTTGATGATGTCGTGGATTTCCTGCTCGGAATATGCTTCGGGTGTTTCGAGCATTTCCATTAGTCGAATGATGTTCGGATTTGTTTCCATAACTACTGCTATTTAGAATTTGAATTGTTTTTGAACACTTTGTATGGATTGACCGAGATACTTGAAAACGGTCTTGAGGTTCATATCCAGATGACTGGCAATGTCCTTCAGCTTCAGACCTTCCTCAAATCGCAATTGGAAAATGGTGCGGTGCGGTTCAAGTAGGTAGTTGTCAGCATAGTCACAGATGGCTTCGAGCATAGCTATACGTTGATCGGCGTGCTGCCAGTCTGATTCGACATCCATAGAATAGAGTTCTCGGAATTGTTCGGACAGCGTCTTCTGCTTGATGCGGTTGATGCATCCGTTGCGTACAGCTGTCAGCAGATAGGCTTTCGCCTTGCCATCAGCAGGAAGTATGTCACTCTCAATTAGTCGTGCAAATACATCCTGCACTGCATCCTCGGCTTCTTCGTCATCATAAAGCAGAGTCTTGGCCAGATGCATCATCTCGCTATAATGAAGACAGAAGAGTTTGTGTATATTTGTCTTGTCAATCATAAACCATCGTGTTCTTGTATCCTTTCGGAAGCACTTTTATTCCCTTTTCGGGACTGCTTCTATAATATAGACAATCCAAATCCCCATTTTTCTACGGAATCCCCATTTTTCTTTTCTTTTTTCTCCATTTCCCCTTCGAGATGCGGTTAGATCGTTTGGCAAAAATAAGCGGATAGCCCCGCCAGGGGCTATCCGCTCATGTACTCTTACTTTTTATAACTTATAACTCAAGAACCTCGCGCTCGAGCTGTCACCTTTTGCGGTAAATGACCGCTTTGTCCTCCCGTTTGAAAACTCCCGCAGCGTCTCGAGGTCTAAACAGTTATTGCTGAACTTTTGTTCCATTGTCCTATAGATTCGTGGGTACAAAGGTAGTCATTTTTCAGCACAAATAGTTTCTTTTTATTATACCACAGCCTTGTTTTAGACTTAATTTGCTTTCCTTAACACAGCTGGTGGTTGGCTGTTCTTTGGCATTGCCCCGGCAACCCTGAAGATTCTTGGTCAGGAAGTGACCGATAATACAAGGAAGGAGATTGCTAGAGAGGTAGCTAAACTTGAACCGCTGATAGACCTTCTTGTTGAATACATAGATGTGCCTGACCGACCTAGTTGTCAAGTCATAGCACTACATCTGAATGCACCGTCATATTGGGATGCGCCTTATACATACGACAACAAGCCCTATATGCGAATAGAGAGTACTACCGTCGTCATGCCTCGTGACATCTTTGAGGATCGATTGATGCGTAGCAAGACAAATCTCCATAAATGGGAAGACCAAATCTGCGAGGGCATCACAATTGCTGATCTGGAAGAACAGCGTATTCGTGGTGGTGTCCGTCTTGGAGTGGAACGTGGTCGAATGCCAGAATCTTCTCTCATGGAGTCAACTGAAAGCCTTGTAGAAAAGCTAAAACTCACGACAGAAGGCAGACTAAAGAATGCTGCTGCGGCTCTATTCCTTCGAGACACCAGTCAGTTTCCCCAATTTTTGCTCCGGATGGCTCGATTCCGTGGAAATGACAAAACTGAGTTCATAGACAACC
>JAEEGI010022891.1_pt1 | contig 12311 bp, 10 predicted proteins | sample 8958751 | NCBI WGS metagenome assembly JAEEGI01 (sample SAMN16246545, study PRJNA631951) | gut metagenome | biome: gut microbiome; feature: rumen; material: KS-attached | host: Bos | place: Iran: Karaj | collected 2018-10 | reverse complement strand
GATAAAGAACGACGCAACATCGAGCCCGAAAGGTAAGCAGAGGAACGTTGGGTACAAATATGCGACACTATCGGAACGGTGACGAAAGATGGCGAAATGTGGCGAAATCCCTCACAGAAAAAAAAGTAAATTCCGCGCGAGGCGGCAGAAAGCAAAGTAAGAGGTAAGAGATAAGAACCAGGATTGTATGCCACAGTTCCTGGCTCTTAGTTCTTATCTCTAAACTTCTGTGGGCCACTCAGACAATCATGCAATCAGACAATCAAGCAATCATCAACTTATCAACGGGCAATGAATGACGGAGACAAGGGATGAAACTTGTCAAACCTAAGTTAATGATGGAAATAGGCCCCTATCAGTGACACTTTGCCCCATTTGGTGGGCAGAATGGCGGGGTCGTTGCAGACGGCATCGTACATCACGACACGCCCCGACAAAGCGGATTCGGCAAAGGCGCAGAATTCGTTGATGGTTTGCGGAAGCGCCGCAGCAATCTCGTGCCCGCGGTCTTCATAGCGCAGCACCCAGTGGGTGTAGCCGTTTTTCCTAAAAACCTTGGCTACGCGATTGGAGCCATAGAGGGCAGTGCAGAGCGAGCCGCGGAAGGAGTTGTAGTTCACCAAACGGTCGCAAATACCATGGAACATGCACGTTGGAGCTGGCGGAGTGGCATAGCACAGATTTCCCACCTGGCAATAAATTCCACCCGCATAGGGTATCACGGCGGCGGGACGGAAAGTAGCGGGTAGAGCGTCGGCCGCGGGCATACGGTTGGCCCGGCAGTAGTCGGTCTGAAGTACGGAGATGGCCCCTGCACTGCTGCCCGTCAAGATGATGCGTGAGGTGTCGATATGCAACTCATCGGCATGGGCGCAAAGGTAGGCAATGGCCGCAGAGCAGTCTTCGACAGCGTAGCGGATGGCCGTGTCGAATGCGGCATATGCATTGAAAATATTCATCTTAGGCGGGTTTTTGAGGTAGAGGCGGTAATCGATTGCCACGGCCACGAAACCCCTTTCCGACAAGAGTTTGCAGCATTCAATAGAAAGTTTGTTATTCCGTTCTCCGCCGACAAAGCCGCCGCCGAACATATAGACTACGCAGGCATGGTCAGCCCGGGGCGACTGAGGCTGGTAAACATCCATTTGTAACGCCACGGTGTCGCGCATTACAAAGGTATATGTCTGCTGGGCGTTGACCGCTGCCAGAATAAAGAGCATAAAAGCCAATAAGAGACACTTTTTCATAAAAAAAAACGATATAGGTTTGAATTTGCAAAAGTACGATTTTTTTTCGTATCTTTGCAAATTCAATTAAAATGGCAAGATTGTTTATGAAACTCAAAACTATCACATTTGCGATTATTGCAACCCTGCTTGTGTCGTCGTGCATGAAGGAAGGCGGTTTCTCCGAGTTGAAGCACCCCATCATTTTCGAGGGCGACTTCGACCCGGTTTTAGGCATTCCCTTCGCCAAAATGTCGGCCAATATGGGAGACATTGTAAAACTGTTTGACTCGACAGTGACGTCAAGCGTGTACATTGACTCTAACGACTTGGTTTCAATTCGTTACTCAGACAATATGCACGAATTATTTGACTACACCGTGCAGAAAGGGCGGAGAGCAGGCTCACGCACCCTTTCGGAAGAGAACGATACCCTGTGGGTGACACATCTCTTGGAGGGTACACTTGATATTCCCTTCTTCAGGAAACTGATGATTGCGACAAATCATGACATCCACATGGAGGGGATGTACTTTACCGTCACCTCGATTGTGAAGGGCTATACCACTGATACCATGCAGTCTATCTTCAACCATGGCATCAAGTTGTATTTCGACTCTATTACCCTGAAGATTGACTGCCAGGACGGCTTCAGTCCTGTCATCCCATTCTCCAACACACCCAGTGCAGTGGACGAGACCGAACTGATGCACGGCAAAAAACTTGAAATTCTTGACCAGTTCGACATCAGCCCGATAGTCAACCGCCACCCGGAGAATGTCAGCTACACCATACGCATGAGGATTGCCATCCCCGTGGGGCAATGGACGACAGACGACCCCATTGAATATTTGAATCAAATAGGTGTGGACAGCGTGACAGCCGATATTCATGCCCATGCCGACTTCCCCCTGCAGATGCATTGCGATGATGCGATTTACATGGACACCGCGGATATCGAGTGGAACTTGAACGATTTCGATTCTGTGCTGAACGAAGTGGAACGCCACATGACCTTGGACACCACAAGTTGCATTGTCCTTCAGGCCAAGAACTATATCCCAATGAGTGTACATATCAATGCCATGCTCCTTGATTCGAATAATAACGTATTGACAAGACAAATTCTGCAGAAAGACAGCGTTGTGTACGGCGCGCCCATTTGTCCGTCCGAGATACTTCCGTCATACGTGTCAAACGGCTACACAAAATCGAGGATAGTGGTTCCCATCGACATGCAGTTGCTTCATAATCTGCGAAAGACCCGCAAACTCCGATATCTGATTGGACTTAATTCATCAACCCTCAACAATGGTGGGGATAGGCCAACCATCTCTATCCGCGAGTTTGACAAGCTCGAATTGAAAGCCTATATAGTTGTGGCCCCGCATATCCATATTGCCACCCAACCTGTCGAAATAATCAAATGAGCACGCCATGAAACAAAAAACAGCCATATACTCGTTGATTTTTCTGCTGGCCATGACGGTATGCGGAAAAACCATGAAAGCCCAATCGCTCAGCGACAACGGTATTTTCTACCACACGTTTGCCTCTCCGTGGAGCACCTCGCTCAACCCGGCAATGTTTCCCAAGACAGCGAGGATGTACGTGACTCTTCCCCGCATCAATGCCGACCTTTCTCTCCCCTTCTCATACAAGGAATTGGGTCTGCATTATGATGCCGAAAGGGAGGCAACCATCTTCAACGTAAACAACTTGCTCAACCTGCTGAACGAGCGGAAATGCCGCTTCAGCTTTAATACGGATGCCGAAGTGCTGGGGCTGGGATTCTCGCTGGGTTCACGCTTCCACCTCACCCTGAATGCAGGTGTTAAAGCCAACGGCATTGTCACCCTGCCGGTTGAACTGACCCGTCTGCTCACCGAAGGGAACCTTACTGGCGACCGACATCTGGAATTGGGCACCACATCAATAGCCCATGCCATGGCCTACGGCTATGTGTCGGCAGGACTTTCATACCAATTCCCGGACTTGCCCCTTACGCTGGGCGGCCGTTTGAATGTGCTTGACGGAATAGCCGTTGCCTCTGTGGACAACCTCAAGATTGACCTCACCACTGCACAGGACACATCAAACCTTCACCTGATGATTGACTACATGGCGCATTCGGCAGGTATGGCATACGTGGCTATAGACACAAACAACCGCCCGACTTTCGGCACCGATATTGTTTTCCCGAAGAATCTTGGCTTCACATTCGATTTGGGAGCAAAGTTCTCTTTCTCCAATCTCGATGTCAGTGCCAGCATTCTTGACCTCGGCCCCGGCATCGCATGGAGCCAGAACACTACCACCATAACCCCGAAAGAAGGAAGCGTGGAACTCGACTTCGATGGTTTCCAAGTCGAATCATTCCAAGACCCTGACTACTTCAAGAACTATACCGACAGTTTGTTGAACAGGCTGAACTTCAAAGCCGAGGACAAGTCGTTCACCTATGCACCGCCGACCAAGGCCTACGTGGGTGTGTCCTACACCATTCTGAACACCCTGCGGGTAGGCTACCTGTTCCATGGCGAATGGGAGGGCGGCTGGTTCCACCGCAACGCCTCCGGCCTTTTCCGTTGCAACAACACCCTGTCGGCACACGTCAGCCTCTTCGACTGGATAGAGGTGGCAGCCGCAAACTCCCTATCCTACGACGGCGAGAGCTTCAGTTTCTTCAATCCCGGGCTGTTCGTCAGCATCAATTTGGCACAATCTTTCCAGATATATGCCGCCGTGGACTATATAAGCAGTTTCTACCTCACCGAGATGCGGGCAGCCCACGCCTATTTCGGCATCAACATTTACGGTCATAAATAAACAAGAACACACAATGAGCAATATAGTAGCAATCGTAGGTCGCCCCAATGTGGGCAAATCCACCCTCTTCAACCGGCTTACCGAAAGCCGACAAGCCATTGTCGACGAGACCTCGGGAGTCACCCGCGACCGCCAATACGGCAAGTCTGACTGGAACGGGAAAAACTTTTCAGTCATCGACACAGGCGGATATGTAATGGGCGGAGACGATGAGTTCGAAGTGGAGATACGCAAACAGGTGCAGCTGGCCATCGAGGAAGCCGATGTCATCCTTTTCCTTGTCGACGCACGCGACGGTCTCACACCAATGGACGAGGACGTGGCCGCACTGCTTCGCAAAAGCAAGAAGAAAGTGCTGCTGGTAGCCAACAAGGTGGATAATTCGAAAGAGATGAACATCCTCGCCGAGTTCTACAGCCTGGGATTGGGTGAACCCCATCCCATTGCCGGTATGACAGGCAGTGGCACCGGCGACCTGCTGGATGTCGTGGTGCAGGATTTCAACGACATCGACGAGGACGAAACAGAAGGACTGCCACGCATTGCCGTTGTAGGCCGTCCCAACGTGGGCAAGAGTTCTTTTATCAACCTCATCACTGGCCAGGAAAGGAACATTGTAACACCCATAGCCGGAACCACCCGCGACAGCATTTTCACACGCTACAATATGTTCGGATTCGACTTCAACTTTGTCGACACTGCCGGACTGCGCAAGAAATCCAAAGTATACGAAGACATTGAGTTCTACTCGGTCATGCGCAGCGTCCGTGCCATCGAGAACAGCGACGTGTGCATCCTCATGCTCGATGCCAGCCAGGGGTTGGAACAGCAAGACCTCAACATCTTCTCGTTGATACAACGCAACTACAAAGGCGTGGTTGTGGTGGTGAACAAATGGGATCTTGTAGAGAAAGACAACAACACCCATAAAGAATTTGAGGAACTGATACGCAGCCGTATAGCCCCCTTCGACGACGTACCCATCATCTTCACCAGCGTCATCAACAAACAGCGTGTCTTCAAAGTGCTCGAAACCGCCAAACAGGTGTATGAGTCGCGCAGCCGACACATCTCCACAAGCGAACTGAACGAAATGCTGCTCCCCATTGTCAAGGAGCAAAACCCGCCCCCTTCGGTCAAAGGAAAATGGATAAAAATCAAGTATATTACCCAACTGCCGACACGCTACCCCCAGTTCGTATTCTTCTGCAACCTGCCGCAATACATCCGCGACCCCTACAAGCGTTTTGTCGAGAACCGCATACGAGAGATGTGGGACTTCCACGGCGTACCCATGACAATCTATTTCAGAGAAAAATAATCAACCCGAAACATATACAACATGAAGAGAAAGAAACTCAACCCCATCCACATACCATTCCTGACCCTTGCCCTCGCCACTGCTATTCTCACTGCAGCGTGTAACCCCGTAAGAGAACGAGTCGTGCAGACCTATCCCAACGGCAAGCCCATGCTCGTGTTCCTTGAGAAAGGCGACAAGAAAGACCCCACCCGTGTGGGTGAGAAAATGTACTATGAAAGCGGGCAACTGCAGTTCGAGAAAACCTTCTCAGGCAAGCCAGAAATGCCCGACGGCACATGGAACTACTATTTCGACAACGGCCAACTCTTTGCCACCGGCGATTTCTCCCGCAATCACGAATACGGTAGCAACTGGGCATTCTACAACCGCAACGGCGGCCCATACTACGACGGGCAACTCGACTCTGTCTATGTCAACGACCTGGGCATGTATGGCACACCGAGTACTGTGGTCTTCTGCTCCGGCATCCACCAGGATGTTATCCAGTTCTACAGCAACTTCACCGTGCGCAGCACCGAGCGCCTCACCAACAACCTCCGCAACGGCCGCGTATACTTTTACTTCCCCAACGGCCACATACAGGTGGAGGCCAACTTCGTGGACGGAGTAGAGGAAGGCACTTACATTGTGTATCACGACAACGGAATACCCTTCTACCAAGGCAACTACGAACACGGAAAGCGCACTGGCATATGGGAATTCTACGATAAAGAGGGTGAACTGACCCACACCACAGACTACTCCAAGAACTGACCCCGAAAGACATGGATGTCAACCTTGAGAACCCGATATACTTCATCATAGGGCGCACAGCCGACCGCATGGGTGTACAGGCATACGCCGTAGGGGGCGTTGTGCGCGACTACTTCTTGCAGCGTCCCTGCACCGACATCGACGTCGTGTGCCTAGGCAACGGCATCGAATTGGCACAGGCTACCGCACAGGCTATCAACCCCGACATGGAAGTCTCCGTCTTCAAAAACTTCGGCACCGCCTCCTTCCACTACCGCCACAGGGGAATCACCTGGCAGATAGAGTTTGTCGGGGCACGCCGCGAAAGCTACAGTCACGACAGCCGCAAGCCTGTAGTGGAAAGCGGCACACTCGAAGACGACCAGAATCGCCGCGACTTTACCATCAACGCCATGGCAGTCTCACTGAACGTTGATACATTCGGGCAGCTCCTCGACCCTTTCAACGGCATTCACGACCTCGACCAAGGCATCATCCGCACCCCTCTCGACCCCGACATAACCTTCAGCGACGACCCGCTGCGCATGATGCGTGCCATCCGCTTTGCCGCACAGCTGGGATTCCGCATACAAGACTCCACCCTCGACGCCATCCAGCGCAACGCCGAGCGCATCAAAATCGTGTCTGCCGAGCGCATCACCACCGAACTCAACAAAATCATCCTCTCCCCCACTCCCTCCATCGGTTTCAAACTGTTGCAAAAAACAGGCCTCATGCCCATCATCTTCCCCGAATTCAGCAACCTCAAAGGAGTGGAAACCGTTGGGCAGCGCGGCCACAAAGACAACTTCTACCACACCCTCGAAGTGCTTGACCATGTAGCTGCAAAAAGCGACGACCTGTGGCTTCGCTGGGCCGCCGTGCTGCACGACATCGGCAAGCCCGCCACCAAGCGCTACGACGAGAAAATTGGCTGGACATTCCATGGCCACGAAGTGCGTGGCAGCCGCATGGTAAAGAAGATATTCGGCCGCTTGCGCCTCCCGCTCGACAACAAGATGAAATATGTCGAAAAACTCGTCTTGCTCCATCTACGTCCCATCATTCTAGCCGAAGACGAAGTGACCGACTCCGCTGTACGGAGACTCCTGTTCGATGCCGGCGACGACATCGACGACCTCATGACCCTCTGCGAAGCCGACATCACCAGCAAAAACGAAGACAAGGTGCGCCGCTACATGAAGAACTTCGAACTGGTGCGCCGCAAACTCGTCGAACTGGAAGAGAAAGACCGCATCCGCAACTTCCAGCCCCCCGTGAGCGGCGAGGACATCATGAAAACCTTCGGCATACCACCTTGCCGTGAAATCGGCACCATCAAGGACGCCATCAAGGACGCCATACTCGACGGACTTATACCCAACGACCGGAATGCAGCATGGCAGATGATGCTCGACAAAGCCGCCGAGCTGGGCATGCACCCCATAGTCCAAAGCACTGACGGCAAAGCACAATAAGCACAACCACGCCACTCACCTTCCAACCCTTCGCAGCCATCAAACTCATTCTCATACTCGGACCCACCGCCTCGGGCAAAACAGCCCGAGCCATCCAGCTGGCCCAACAGCTGCATACCGAGATTGTGTCATGCGACTCGCGCCAATTCTACTCTGAACTCGACATAGGCGTGGCACGTCCCACCCCCGACGAACTGGCCACCGTACCCCACCACTTCATCGCCTGCCGCTCTATCACCGACCCCTACAACGTCTTTTCCTTCGAACAGGAAGCCATCGCCTGCATCAACCGTCTGTTCCAATCACATGACCACGTCGTCGCTGTGGGCGGCAGCGGTTTGTACATCGAAGCCCTGTGCAACGGCATCGCCCTATTACCCGATCCCGACCCCGCGCTAAGAGAAGAATTGCAACAGAAGCTTTGCAATGAAGGAGTCGAGAGCCTTCGCGCCATGCTCCGAACCATCGACCCCGACTACTACCGACAAGTCGACCTCGCCAACGGAGTGCGCATACAGCGTGCCCTCGAAGTTAGCCTTACTGTCGGCCGACCCTATAGCGAGGTTATCCGGCAACCTCGCAAAACGCGTTCATTTCAAGTCGAGACCGTCGTCATAAACCGCAGCCGCGAGGAGCTAAGGCAACGTATAGACAGCCGCGTAGATCTGATGATGTCGCAGGGGCTGGAAGACGAGGCCCGCAGGCTTTACCCCTTGCGCCACCTTAACACCCTCAATACCGTGGGCTACAAAGAGTTCTTCACCCTGTGGGACACCATCGGCAACACCGGCTCCCTCAACGCATCCCAACGTACCCAAGTGGACGATGCCATCCGTCTCAACACTTGGCACTATGCCAAGAAACAGCTTACATGGCTCAAGAAATATGCTCCCCGTCTTGGAAACAACCCGTGTAGCACAGGCGATACACGCGATATGGAAAAATAGGGGTACGGCAAGGTTTTTTCCTAAAGAAAATGCTGTATCTTTGCATACACAACATGATTGAATTCACTAACACAACAAACATAGAAACAAGCATCTATCACCATGAAAAAAGTTCTCCTTGCAACAGTAATCAGCCTATTGCTCTGCTCCGTGTCGGCACAAAACAATGACCGACACACAAAACACACCCACGGCAACCAACATCCTGCCGACACACGCGGACAACATCCCAACCAAAAGGTATTCCTCAACTTCCTCAGCACCCACGGCGAGACATTCATCGTCTATGTTGACGGATTCCCTTTCAACCCGCAACCCCGTCACCAGGTGTCATCCATCGATGTAGAGCCTGGACAACACGACATCTGCGTCCGTCTTGTTCGACCAGCCGACCGCGTGGCCACCCTATCCATGCAGTTTGTTCATCGGCAGAACAATTTCTCCGTAAGCTACGACAGCCGTTCAGAAAAACTCAGCGTTATACCAGAGCAAGGATATGGCATCACACCGCCAGCGCCCCCTACTCCGCCTACTCCGCCAACGCCCCCGGTGCCACCCACTCCTCCTACCCCTCCGTCACAAATTGTTATCACCCATGCTACCGAAGCCGCTGTTGGAGATATTGTACAACTTATGAACGACTCACCTTTCGACAAAGACAAACTGCTTTTGGGCAAGACTTTTGTCAAACAGCATCAAGTGCTCACCTCACAAGCCATACGAATGGCTAAAACCATCACATTCGAAGAATCGCGTCTGGAGTTTCTACTCTATGCCTTTGACTACTGTGCCGATCAGCAGAACTACTACCAAGCCGTCGAAGCCCTCACTTTCTCCAGCAGCCGAAACAAACTGCTCGAAGCCATAAACCGCTGAAAGGAAGACATTGCCACAAAATAAAAAGAGAGACCACCAGGCCTCTCTTTTTTTTGTGCCAAACAGTCAATTAGAAGAGGTGCAGATATTCGTCAATAACTCCCTCCAGTTTCTGTTTATCCTTAAAGTAGTTATAGGTGCTGATTTTAAGCTCTTCGCACGCCTCCTCGTCGCACACCACCATGCCGTGCCTGTGCATCTGCAGCATACTGGCAGTCCACATGTGGCTTACGCCTTCCTCAATCATGTGACGCAATGCACGGGCTTTCTTGGGACCGTTGCAAAGGATGAGCACCTCGCGGGCATCCATTACGGTTCCAACACCGACAGTCAGAGCCTGTTTAGGCACTTGGTTGATGTCATCGTCGAAGAAACGGCTGTTAGCCTGGATGGTGTTGGTGGTGAGTGTCTTGATACGCGTTCTTGACGAAAGGCTGCTGCCAGGCTCGTTGAATGCGATATGGCCATCCGGTCCGATTCCACCCATAAACAGGTCGATGCCACCAGCCTTCTCTATCATCTCCTCATAGTGGGCGCACTCGGCCAACAAGTCGGGAGCGTTGCCGTCGAGAATATGGACATTCTCCTTCTTAATGTCGATGTGATTGAAGAAGTTCGTCCACATAAAGCTGTGGTAGCTCTCGGGATGGTTCACATCCAGCCCCACGTACTCATCCATGTTGAACGTAATAACGTTCTTGAAACTAATAACACCCCTTTTATTCAATTCAATCAGATGCTGGTAGAGGCCTAAAGGGGAGCTGCCCGTGGGACAACCCAATACGAATGGCTTCTCGGGTGTAGGATTGGCATCGATGATTCTTTTGGCTACATAGTTTGCAGCCCAAACAGACATGTCTGTGTAGTCTTTTGTAATGATTACCCTCATGACATTAATAATTGGTGATTGATTTCATTTCTCATGTGTTTCGGAAAAGTGCCCTGAGACACCCATTCCACACACACTTACGGGATGCAAAAATAATAAAAAAAAATTAAATATTACTATTTGCAAAAAAAAAATCGTTAATTTAACAACTGCAGACTTCTTCCACTCCAATAAAATAATCAGCATATAACAATTATACCACTTGGCATAATGCCAAATGGTATAATTACAAAAAAAAAGAGACATCCGGCTTGGGATGTCTCTAATTGTTTATGAAGTGATGTTACTTCTGCATGGTTTTCAGGCGCTCGGTCAACATGGGGGGTAAGAGCCGCCTGATGTGCGTATCTTTTTTTATTATGTCTAGTCTATTTCTTCATTTACAATAACACTATCTCAATAATCTTTCAGACCATCTTTATCTAATCTTGTCTCCGTTTATTAGTTATTTTCAAAATGCAAAGATACACCTATTGGTGTACCACAACGCGGTACATATATTTGTTTTTCTCATATTCCCTGCAAAAATATGCGGAAAAATGGGTCGCTGATGAAATAAGTATCACCTGTTTTGTCTGCTATTCCATCCTCTAATAAGATTTTGATGTTTTTTTGAACGGTAGACGATGTATTTAGTTTGTTTCTACGTATGTAATCAACGGAGAAGATATGACTCCCGTCACGAGACAATGCACGTAATAGCTGTTTTTGTCCTATCGAATACCGATTAAACTGTTCGTGATAGAAATCACCTTTTAAGGCTATGATATCCTGTACGCTATCGTTGATGTCGCTAACAGAAATATCACCACCATTCATCACCTTGCGTTGCCAGATAAAGGAGGCCAAAAGCTGGATATAATCAGGTATGTTTGCTGCACATTGTATTAAATACCTTGCTTCATCATCTCCAATATTGATGTTATTTGTAGCAAACTGCTTCTGTAGAAACTCTATGGTTTCATCTTCCGGCAACGCCCCAATCTGCACATGAATTCCCGAATTGAAAAAAGGACGTTTCTTGTTCTCAAACATTTGCGACATCATGTGTGTCTTGCTGCCGAGAAAGAGGTAACTGACCCCTTGTTGCTGCTGTATGACGGAACGCAACAAAGCCTCTACCCCCTCATTGTTGAATCTTGATATTTCTTGAAACTCGTCAAATACCACAACCACTTGCCCATACTGCTTGGCGAGTTGTTGTGGAATATCGAAAACCTGGGTAAGTGTGGAGTGAGAAATGTGCTGCTCGGAAAAATCAATGGAAAACTTTGGTGACCCATCAAGGCCAAATTCTATGGTTGGGCGTATTTTCTTTACCCAACCAGACAACTCTTGAGCAAAGACCTCAAGCTTGCTCTGTTTTTTCCTTGCTGCCTCAACAATCAACTCCGCAAAACGTTCAAGAGAGAAAGCAGACATCAAATCAATGTATAGACAGGGAATTCCCTGTTCCTCTAAATGCTCCATTACACGAAAGACAAGAGATGTCTTCCCATAACGACGGGGTGCAAACAATACAACGTTGTTACCGCCAGAGAGAGTATCGATGAGCAGTTTCGTCTCTTCCCTTCTGTCGAAAAATGAGTCTCCACGGACTATGGTACCGTAACTAAATGGATTCATACCTTTATAAATTTATTTTGCAAAGATAACTGTTTTTTTTCAATTAGACAAAAACAAATTCTACACACCTCCATATATCATTAATTATCAATATGTAATAATTATACTATTTAGCATAATGCCAAATAGTATAATATCAAAACAGGGCGGCCCCTGATTGGGGTCGCCCTGTTGGAGTGTTACTAATATATTAGTACTGAGATAGACTAACGAACCACAAGTTTCTTCACCATGTTGACTTCGTCGCCGGTGATGCGTACAAAGTAGGCCCCCTGGGCGAGTTTTTCAACATCCATGCTCTTGGTACAGTCGTTGCTGCATTCGAGGGTCTCGGCTGCTACGGTGCGGCCGTTCATGTCGATTACTGCAATGCGTACCTTGCCG
>JAEEGI010022880.1_pt1 | contig 12316 bp, 9 predicted proteins | sample 8958751 | NCBI WGS metagenome assembly JAEEGI01 (sample SAMN16246545, study PRJNA631951) | gut metagenome | biome: gut microbiome; feature: rumen; material: KS-attached | host: Bos | place: Iran: Karaj | collected 2018-10 | reverse complement strand
AGCAATAGATCCTTTATGAATGAGAAGGGCGGGTTGACCAAAATTGGTAATGACGATTGCTGGAAATTTTACTCAACAACAACAGGTGATGTCGCCGACGATGGACTGTCAACACATAGCCCATTTGCAAAAGCATGGTTAGAAGCAATGCGTATCCCAAATCTCTCTTTAGGTGGGTTAATACATGAAATAGCAAAACGGGTTAAACAGACTACAAATAACGAACAACAAGCCTCGTCAGTGTGTAATTCCCCATCAGACTGGGTTTTTCTTCCGGAGAAGAGTATAAGTAATCAACATGCCGAGATAAGTATGAACAAGCCAGCATCGCCAAAAGAATCTGTTGAGAAAGATACCAATGTAGCGAACAAGGCAGAATCAATATATAAAGAAGGATTGAGGTTGTATGTCAAAGAAAAATACAAAGAAGCTGTGGATTGCTTTGTTAAGGCTGCCAATTTTGGTTGTGTTGATGCTTGGGCAACGCTGGGTTTCTGCTACTATTACGGTCGTGGGGTTGATCAAAGTTATAAGGACGCAGTTATTTGGTACAAAAAGGCTGCTGCCCAGGGTGTGGATTATGCCCAAACAGGGTTGGGTATGTGTTACCTAAATGGGAACGGGGTTCCTCAGAATTATCAGGATGCTGCCAATTGGTTTACCTTGGCTGCTGAAAACGGTGATGATTTTGCTCAATATTTTATTGGAGTCTGTTATAGTCTAGGAAGAGGGGTGGAGGCTAATTATCAAAAGGCTTTCATGTGGTTTCGTAAGGCTGCTGCTCAAGGTAATGCGGATGCACAGGATGCGTTAGGGGATTGTTATTACTATGGCATGGGAGTAGAGGAGAACCGTGAGACGGCTGTTGCTTGGTATACAAAAGCGTCCAGTCAGGGTAATATTTCTGCCCAAGACAAGTTGAAAAACTTGAAATAATAACACAATCAACTAACTCAGTCTACCGCACGCGGAGGCGTTTGCCTATGCGGAGGGTGGTGTTGCGGTTGATGTTGTTCAGTTTGCAGAGGGAACTGATGGAGGTGTGGTAGCGCTTGGCCAGCTTGCCAAGGGTGTCGCCGCTGCGGATGGTGTGGTATTCGGTGCCGGTGGAGGGACTATCACTGTCGGCCTCGGCAACGGAGCTGTTGCTTTCTTTCGATGAATGGCTGTTGCGGACAATCAGGTGGTTGGCCTTGCGGTCGATGTCCTTGTATGCTTTGTGCAGCCTATCGACAGTGATGTCGTAGTCTTTGTTTACCGAACGGTCGGGGTCGTCGAGGCGGTGGCGAAACAGCCAGTCGTAGGTCTCGGTGATGTAGAATGCCCGTGCCAGGCCACCGTGGCTTACGCCGGGGAGCTTGGTGAAACGCAGGCGGGGGCTGTCGCCGCACTTGGACATGGCGTTGATGACCTTTTCGGACTGCGACACAGGCACGGCACGGTCGGCAGTGCCGTGCAGTATCCAAAGGGGAAGGTCGTTAAGTCCGCAGTACGACTTGGGGTTGCCGCCGCCGCAGAGCGCCATTGCCGCGGCGATGCGGTTGGGATAGGCGGCGGAATAGTCGATGGTGCCGTAGCCTCCGAGGCTCATGCCGATGACGTAGAAACGGTTGGTGTCGCCCGCGTAGTGGCCGAAGACCCAGTTTACCACGTTGTTTATTCTCTGAGGATTCCAGGCTCCGCCGGGATTTTGCGGGGCGATGATGACGGCGTCGATCTGGCGTCCCATTTTCAAGGCGTCGAGGGGTCCGTAGCGCCGCACCCTTTCGAGGTTGTGTCCGCATAGACTTGCGCCGTGCAGGAAGAGGATAATGGGTTTGTCCGACTGCAGCGAGTCGTAGTCTTTGGGTGTCGAGACCCAGAAGTTGTAACCGTTCTCAACCGTGTTGCGGTAGGCGGTAAATGTTTGGCTTGCAGCAGTGAAAGATGATAAAACAAGTATTAAAAACAAAATACGTTTCATGTCATGAAAAGGTATTAAATAAAGTTGCAAAGGTACACTTTTTTTTTGAATAAAGAAAAAGTCGTATCTTTGCATTATGAAAAAGGTAAAGATTACGGCTATCAGAAAGGCTGACTACAGGGACTTGCAGGCACTCTATGAAAACCCCATAGAGCACACATGCGATGTGCTGGAAGGCCAGACGTGGGTCAGCCAGGGGGGAATGAAACCCGAAGGCCTCTGCGAGGAGGCGTGGAAAACCATGCGCGAGTTTGTGGAAGTGCTGGCGCATGACGGAGGCAACTTCTACGACGGCTGGATGAAGAATCCCCACAGCGCCATGATAAGCTGCAATGACGGCTTCCGTCCCGTCAGTTTTCTGCTGGAGACGGTTGAAGAATAGAAAGTAACAATAATAAATATGAAACCCATGAAAAAGTACGTATTCATACTCCTGTTTGTGAGCATCTCCATGGCACTTTCGGCCCAGACCGTACTCCGTGGCACAGTTGTTGACAAGTCAAATAACGAGCCGTTGCCTTTCGCCACGGTGGCGGTTATGAGCGCCGACAGCACGGTTGTGGCGGGCTCTGTGACCATCGACAACGGAGAATACCGAGTCGATATCCCTGTGCGGGGACAATATTTATTGTCGGTTTCATTTATCGGCTATCAAACGCATTACCAGTCGCTCAACGCTGACAAGGCCAAAATAGACCTGCCCGCCATTGCCCTTGCTCCCGATGCCACGATGCTACAGGCCGTGCAGGTGGTGGACTGGGCGCCGATTGTGGAACAGCAGATGGACAAATTGGTGATGAATGTTTCCAAGACCGCCTTTGCACAGGGCAGCAATGGTTTCGACCTCCTGCGCAAGGCTCCCGGCGTCAGTATCGACAAGGACGGCAATGTGCTGCTCAATGGGCAGCCCGTCGCCGTGTGGATTGACGGACGGCCTTCGTACCTCGACGGCAAGAGCCTCGAAACCCTCCTGCGCGGCACCGACGGCACCAACATCGACCGCATTGAAATCATTGCCAACCCATCGGCAAAATACGACGCCGAGGGACAGGGCGGCATCATCAATATCCGCACCAAGCACCACTTTGCGCAGGGGCTTAACGGTTCGGTCTCCGCCAACTTGGGCGGCATGGCTTTCAGCCGCAACATGGAGGGCAGGGGTGCGCGTACACAGTTCTTCCTCGACCATAACTTGAGTGCCAATATCAGTCTTCGTACAGAGAAGACCAATACATTCCTCCAACTCTCTGAACAGGAGTCCAAACAGGGTGTTGACCTCACAATCACCACCGATGCTGCTCTCAACGGCGTTCAGCTCAAGCAGTACAGTGGATCGCTGTGCAATATCAATTCCCGCAATTTTAGCTTGAAACTCGGCAACGACTGGTTTATCGACAGCAGCAACACCCTCGGTGTCATCTTCACCATGCCCTTTGGCTACGTGCGTCAGTGGGATGACTCCAGTTTCGCCTACCAAATGGTCAATGGACAGCCCACGCAGCAAATCCTCTCGCAGCCTATCACCGAATACACCGCCAACCAGTATATAGCCAACCTCAATTTCACGCATGTCTTCGACGCGGCGCGTGCGGCTGAACTGACCGCCAACCTCGACTATTTCCACAACGTCACCTCCGCCGACAATATTCAGAACAACTATTATCTGCCCATCCTTTCGCCGATGGTGTGGGTTGGCCAGACTTTCGACTCGGCTCAGTACCTCACCCTCCACAACGACAACATCATCGACATCTACAGTGCCAAACTCGACTACCAGAGCGTGGTGCTGGGCGGCTTTATGATGGAGGCGGGTGCCAAGTGGGCACTGTCGCATACCGACAATATGCTCAACCAGATTGTAGGTCGTCAGTATCGGGGCAATGACACAATTTACGGCAGCTCTGTTGACAACCCCTTCGACTATTCCGAACACGTCGGTGCCCTCTATGCCACCCTTGCCCGCCAGTTCAACCAGTGCTGGACCGTCAAGGCAGGTCTGCGCGGCGAATACACCTACGCCTATAACTCCACCCACACCGTCGCACAGGACTATTTCGACCTTTTCCCCACACTCTATGCGGGCTACAACACCCCCGACATGATGAAACGTTTTGGCCTCAGCTACACCCGCCGCATTACACGCCCCAACTACTATCAGCTCAACCCCTTCAAAAACTATGTCGATGCCTATACCTCGAACATGGGCAACCCCGACCTCAAACCAAGCTACAGCGACAATGTGTCGCTCACTGCTGGCTTCGGCCGCTATTTCACCTTGATGGGTAATTTCATCCGCACCAAAGACCAGCTTACCGTCATTCCCATCCTCGACCCCGTCACGGGCGACCAGGTGATGCACCACGACAATTTCGGTTCCACCACGCTCCTTGGCGGCGGTGTGGCACTGACGGAGATGCCTATAGGCAAATACATCTCCTTTACCCTCAACGCCAACGCCTACGACTACCGTAGTCTGGAGCTTAACTCCACCAACCGCGTCATCGGCCAGGAGGGCGCACCAACCGTTTACGACAAGCACTCCTTCCTCGGCCAGGCCTATGCCTGCCTCACCTTCAACCTACCCAAGGACTGGAAAGTGCAGCTGGATGGCTACTACTCCAGCCCCATCGTGGTGGGGTACCTCAAAACCGGTTCCAACGAGTTGGTCAATTTGGGCGTGAAAAAGACCGCCCTGGAGGGTCGCCTGATTCTCTCCCTGCAAGTCAGAGACCTGCTGCGCACCATGAACAGCAACTTCGATGTGCTGTATGCCGACGGAATTGTCTCGACAACCGAACAGACCTTCCTGTTTCAGAAAGTCAGCTTCGGCCTGCAGTGGAACTTCGGTACCGCTCAGCGCCCCCTTAAGCACCGCAATGTCGGTACCCTCGACGAACTGGAGCGCACCGCCAACACCTCCGGCCAGCTCAGTCAATAGGGCTTGGTAAGGACAAGCTTCGCTCATAGTCCAGCCAAGCCTATTACAACCGTTAATAGTTATATGTAGATTATTTATCGATATGAATGATTTGGAAAAAATTATCAAGGTTTTGCTGCTTTTTGCGGTGATGATATTGCCGGCGGGCGTTGCACGCGGGCAGGAGAAGGCTGAGGATTTCAAGGAGTTTGTGGAGCGGTTTGTGAGCGATTGCGAGTTTCAGCGGTCAAGGGTGCTGTTCCCTGTGGAGGCATTGCTGCACGAAGAGGACACCGTCAGGGTGGTTGTCGTTGACGAGAAGGATTGGGGAGAGTGTGTGTCTTTTTCTGATTATATAGTGAAGGTTGGGCCGAGTGTCACGGATGGCGCGACGGTTATGATAGTGCAAGGGAAAGATAACGGGGTTTTGGTAGAGTACCGTTTCGGTCTGGCTGACAGCAAGTGGTACTTGAAAAGGATTGAAGATTATAGTATGTAGCAAGTCTGATAGTTCCGTCTTGATGTTTAAGAAACCCGTAGTCCGGGATGACAATTAAATAACACTTAATGAAATGAAAAGAATTGTTGCTATTATTATGATGATGACTATGTTTTTTGCCGCCGAGGCGCAGCAGGCAGATCACAAGTGTTGCCAGCAGAAGGGCAATTGTTGCCAGCAGGCCAAGGTGAGACGTGCTTCGGCAATGCCCGTGGAGGAGTTCTCGCAGCGCATGACGTCGAAGAGTGTGGTGCTGGTGGATGTGCGCACGCCCAAGGAGTTTGCCGAGGGACACCTGCAGGGTGCCACCAACGTGACATGGGGCAGCGAATTTGAGAAGCAGTGGAATGCTGCCGGCATCAAGAAACGGTTTACCGTAGCAGTGTATTGCCGCAGTGGACGGCGCAGCAAGGCCGCAGCGGAATTTCTGATAAAGCAAGGCTACAATGTGATAGAGTTGGAAGGCGGCATTATGGCTTGGCAGAAGGCGGGCAAGCCAGTGGAGAAATAGAACGCAAGTTTGGAGGAAAAGAGGGTGTTGGGTTAGTGGATAGGTATGTGAACATGTAGGCAATAGCTATTTTTTTACTCCATGCAGTCTTTTCTCAAAAAGATGTCTCTTATGAGGCATGACGGACATGGAACAATTTGTACTGTTGGCCAAGGAGGGAGACTCGAGAGCCTTGACTGCGCTGTATACCCGCTATAAGAGGCGGTCTGTGGCTGTTTGCTATCGCATCACGCGTGACAAGGAGCTGTCGGAAGAACTTGCCAACGATGCATTTCTTATTGCTTTCGATAAGCTGGATTGCCTGAAGGAACCGGATAAATTCGGCGCGTGGTTGTCTGCCATTTCCGCCCGAGTGGCTCTGCGTCACCTGAAACGCAAGCAGGAGGCGGCTGTTCCCTTCTCATGTCTGGAGGGTTTCGATGTGGCATGCGAAATCCCCGAACCATCTTTCACGGCAGAGGAGTTGCAGGAGGCTATAGACCGGCTACCGTCGGGCTATCGCCAAGTGTTTACCATGTCGGTTATTGAGGGTCGGAAACACAAGGAGATAGCATCTATACTTAATATAGAACCCCATTCATCTTCGTCGCAGTTGTATCATGCTCGTGTTATGCTTCGGCGTATGTTGGAACCACTGCTGTGTGTGTTGCTTGCTTTGTTGACGATGCCATGCCTGCTGATTCAAGACGGGGAAGTCGCTCCGCCAGAGGGTGCGGAATTGACGCAAAACAGAGGTGGGGGAGAGAAGGTATCGGTTAGGTGTAGAGAATATGTATATAATGGAATGCGTGGATTTGAGAGCGACACGGGTACATTATTATACTCAGATAATAGTGCAGTTGAAGACAATGCTGATACGGGTTATAGAGAATGCCCATTTGTTGCAGAGCCTTCGTACAATGCAGAGCCAGACCTGGCTGTTGTTTATCCAATAGCGCCGGCCGGAATCCGGTGGGCATCGGATTGGTCGGTGACAGTGTCGATGACATCATCGCTTGCAGGGCAGGCTGTCTGCCAGCATCCGCATGCCTTGTTGTTGCCGTCGGTGTCGGCAAGTGGTGGCGAATGGGAAGAGGGTGTGCTGATTGACAATTGGAGGGATTGTAAAAGGTATGTGCTGTCCAACATGGATGTTTTTTCTGCCGAAGTGGCAGATGCTTTAATACGTATCGCTCAGAGCAACGAACTGGATAACAACGGTGAGATAATCCGCATGGAGCGGCACGAACCACCTGTCAGTCTCTGCGTGAGGATAAGTAAGCAGGTGCACACCAATTCGTGTTTACATTGTGGCGTTGGATACGGAGTTTATCATTCATGGTATCAAACAGGTGTTGGAAATGACAGAATAGACGAGAGACAAAGTGTTACATTCCTCGATATTCCGGTAGGGGGGTCTTGTAGCTTGTTCAAAACCCGGCACTTTGATTGCTACCTTGATGCAGAACTTGCCATGCAACTGCCGGTGGCTGTCCGGCACAATGTTCAATTTGTTATCGACGGACAGGTGAATCTGCCTGCCAATGATGGCGCTCATGCTGTGGTTGAAGGCATACCCATTGTTGACCTGTCTTCGAAAGGTGGCAGCCCCTCTTTTGAGACAAGGCTGAAGATTGGTGTCGAGTACAAGCTGACAAAGTGTTTAGGTCTTTTCTCCGAATGCGGTGTTAGCTATAATTTATCGACGGACAAGGAAATAGCCACATACGCTACGGTTCATCCTGTGGGCTTTTCCTTGCAGAGTGGATTGCAATTTGCTTTTTGACAGGCAGGGTTATGCAGTCTTTTCCATTTTTGTGGCCTCTATGATGTTGTCGTAAATGAAAATATCATAAAGAACACAAAAAGTATGTACAAAGTAAAAGATTACATGACAAGCGGACTTCTGTATGCTAACAATCTATTTCGTCCGCATCACAAACAGTTGAGCCAGTTGATGATTTATGCCACTACGGCATGTCAGTCGCGTTGCCGCCATTGCTCCATCTGGAAGAAGCCAATTGAGCATCTCGCCATGGAAGATATTGTAAGGGTGATGCGAAGTCGGTGCGTGAAACCTTATACAACAGTGGGGCTTGAAGGCGGAGAATTTATTCTCCATCCCCAAGCCGAGGGTATTCTGGACTGGTTTGCCCATCATCATCGTAATTACACACTTTTGTCCAACTGTCTGCTGCCTGACAGATTGATTGACTACACCGTCCGTTTCCACCCCAAGCATCTGTATCTATCACTTGACGGTGACAGGAATACATATATTACCATGCGGGGTTGTGACGGTTATTCCAAGGTGATAGAAGTGATTGAGGCCTTGGCGGGCAAGGTGCCTATGTCGTTGATGTTCTGTCTTTCGCCGTGGAATAGTTTTCGTGATATGGAATATGTCATCAGGTTGGCGCAGCGATATCGGATTGATGTGAGAATTGGAATCTACGGCACGATGGCTTTCTTTGACACCGATGCCAATCTTCTTTCTGCCGATGACTTCTCCTCCAAGATACCTGCTGCCATTCATCAGACCAATGAGAACTATGACTATGTGGCTCTTTATCCTCAATGGCGCAATGGCCATTTGCGACTCCCATGTCTCAGCATCAGGAGTCAGGCTGTAATCCATGCCGGGGGCAATGTTCCGTTGTGCCAGAATCTTGACTGTGTACTTGGCAATATTCACAGTCAATCTTTTGATGTCATCTGGAATAGCCCGGCTGCTTGCAAAATGCAAAGACAATATAGGAATAGCTGTAATGAGTGCTGGATTAATTTCCACCGTAAGTACGATATTATTCTGCTTCGTAATCTTGAGCGTGTTATTCCCAAAGGACTTATAGAAAAATTGGTGGGGCCGTACAAGTGGTGTGGTGACAATAAAAAGACATATCATCAGCTTTTTAAATGACAGAAACCATGAAATCCGCACTTATACGTCAATTTCGTCGCCATAGGATAAATACACGGTTGTCACATACCTGTGCCAGGCAATACGCTTTTGTGGGGATGGGAGGCCATAGCCTTGCTAACCTCTATCCAGTGCTGGGATTGCTGCATGTACCATTAAAATACATCTGTGTTACATCGTCGCGTAAGGCTGAGTTGATTAGACTCAATGCCGATGCTTTTCCTGGGCAGGCAATGCCAACCACATCTCTAGACACGGTGTTGAGCGACACGGAGGTTGCCGGGGTGTTTGTTTCGGCATTGCCTGCCGCCCATTACGGTCTTGCCAGTGCTGTGATGCAAAAGGGTAAGGCTTTGTTTGTAGAAAAGCCGCCTTGTCGCACTTTGAACCAATTAGAAGATCTGATTGGTCTGCAAAACAGGAGTGGTACACTAGCCTTTGTGGGTATGCAAAAACGCTTTGCACCAGCTGTTATCTGTCTGAAAAAGTGTCTGAAAAGGGAGAAAGTTCACAACTATTCGTTGCGCTATTGTGTGGGTCAATATCCAGAGGGGGATTTTGTTACAGAATTATTCATACATCCGATAGATTTGGTTCTATTTCTTTTTGGACAGGCGGAAATCCTTTCATGTAAATGTGTGGCGGGGCATACGTATGTGCTGATGCTCATGCATGGCGATGTGGTGGGTACCATGGAATTGTCAACCGGCTATTCCTGGACGGCACCGGTTGAGAACCTTGTTGTGCACACCCATTCAGGTGAATACACTCTTCATTCTATTGATACGTTGATGTATCGGCATGGAGGTAAGAATGTGGCAGGCATCCCGTTGGAAAAAATTGTGCGACAAGGGGCAACAGTTGAAAAACTATGTTGTCACGACTCTTTTTCACCTACGTTGGAGTCTTCTAATTGGGTGGAACATGGATTCTATAATGAACTGAAAGCTTTTGTCGATGCAGTGGAAAGATCTGGCATCGTACATGGCTTTATTTCAAGTCCATCACTTCAAAGTATGCTGCCAACCTACCGCATTTTAAAATATTTGAAAAACGCTTGATTAGAAAAGGCTGCGGCTTCCGAACGGGATACCGTCGCACGACACTATAAACCGCGTTTTCCAGGCTATGATGTTCCGGCAGTTCGAACGTCTGTTCCTGGAGTGGGCAGAGGGATTGGGGCCGGAGGTGGCGCCAGAAAAGGTCATTGCTATTTTAATATAGTTTGACAAGTATAGTCAGTCGTTGATGCAACCATCAAGCGTCGTCATTTATTCGATCGTTATTCGATCGTTTTCCCATCGTTTTCCGTTTCAGAAAGGGAAAAATGAGGGAAACATATCGTAAAACGATAAGATAAAGAACGGCGCTACATCGAGCCCGGAAGGCGCATTGAGGAACGTTGGGGACAAATATGCGACATTATCGGAACGTTGACGAAAGGTGGCGCAATCCCTTGCATAATAAAAAGTAAATTCCGCGCGAAGCGGCAAACGCATCACCGTGTCAGCGCAGCTTTCGCCAGCTGTATTGGACAGAAATAAGGAATGAAGCTTGTTAAACTTTATTATTTTGTTTTTTCCCTGTTGCTATGTTGTAAAAAAGATGTATTTTTGCATAAAAATTAATGGAGCATGGGTCATCGGGTAAGCAAGCGGGTTCCTCTTACACGATGACCCTTTAACACAAATGGAACCCATCAATTAAATATAAAATGAAAAAAGACTTTTGTTTAGTCCTTATGTGCTTGGCTGCCGTTACTCTCTGTGCCCAGCCGGCAGGTCATTTCCGTCAGGGTGACCATCATTGGGATAAGGTTGAACGCTTGATGGCCAAGAACGGCTATACGCATCGGCTGGCTTCGTACCGCACGAGCGACAATTACCAGCTCTGTACTTTTTCCTACAGCGGGGATGGACGGCTGATTGCTATCAGGGACACTGTGAGAAACGAGTATAGTCTGATAGACTCGCTGTCATATAATGAAGATGGACAGATGGTTCGTATGTCGGGCTGGCAGTTGTTGGACAACAGGTGGGAGAATGTTTATTATATTGATTACACCTATGAAAACGGAAATCTGGCTTCGCGTGCCAACTATAATAATTTTGACGGCAGCTGGGAGCTGGGCGGTGTTTACAGATACTCGTATGACCCGGAGGGCCGTATTTTGCTTTCGGAGTTGACAATGGGTGGCATTGTTTTCCAGAGGGTGGAATATACATATAATAATGACGGGAATCTGGTTTGTGAGTTGTGGTCCGGGTATGACGGAGCGGGATTGACCCCTTCGGAGAAGATTGTGACAGAATGGGTGGACGGACAAAAGTCTGCGGAATATGACAGTGTGAGTGAGGATGGAGTTCGTTGGATGTTTAACGGCCGCAGCGAATACCGGTATGACGGCGATGGCAACTGCACCGAGTTTCACCATTATGACATGTCTGGCAGCGAGGTGGAGCGAAGCCTGTTCGATATCAATGCCGATTTGCCGTTAAGCCGGACATATATGCCCTGGACTCCCGAGACAACTCGGCCCAAGACTTTCCAGAACACCCACGCCTATGACCGTGAGGCATGGTATACGGTGGATGTGGACCATGTGCTGCAGTACGTGTGCGATTATATATATCAATATGAAGAGGCCAGTGCAGGAATCGGAACGGCAGAGAGGACCCGGCTGTCGGTTTTCCCCAATCCTGCCCATGGATTTGTGACGATAGACGGTTTGAATAGTAGGACGGCCTCAGTTCGGATTTTGGATGTGATGGGACGGACTGTGACGACAGGTCGTGTTTCCCCGGAATCGAATGTGTTGGATGTTCGGATGTTGATACCGGGTTGCTATGTAGTGCAGATTGCCACGGCTGATGGGGTGTCTTCAGAAAGATTGGTAATCGACAGATGATTTTTTAATAGAAGTCGATTTTAAAGATAAGTGGGTTTGCCTGTTCGGTAAACCCACTTTATTTTAATGTATATCAGGTTATTGATTTATTATTTCGGTTATTTTGTTGCTTATTGTGTGGTTGTGCTACGCATTGATAATGAGTAAAATATGGCGTTATTAACACGGGTGATGGTGTTCTTTGCCGAAAAATGTGAAAAAATGGGTTGTGCAATGCCTTTTTGCAGACGGTTTTTTGGACAAAGATAAAAAAAAGTAAATTTTTTTAGTGTTGAGAAATAGCCTCTTAAATGAGAAGTGAAGATTTTTTTTCAAATTTTATTTTGTGAATCGAAAAAAGGTCGTATCTTTGCATTCGCTTTTCAGGAAAAAACACCTGTTGATAAGTAAAGGGGTCGGAAAAGCAAGAGAACATTGAATTATTTTGAAACATGAGATAGCGTGTGTCACAGCACCAGTCCGGCGAGGCCGGGCGGTGAGACACGAGACGAGTCAAAGGTAGAAAAAGCAATTCTTACAATGAAGAGTTTGATCCTGGCTCAGGATGAACGCTAGCGGCAGGCCTAACACATGCAAGTCGAGGGGCAGCGCGGGGTAGCAATACCCTGGCGGCGACCGG
>JAEEGI010022879.1_pt1 | contig 12317 bp, 7 predicted proteins | sample 8958751 | NCBI WGS metagenome assembly JAEEGI01 (sample SAMN16246545, study PRJNA631951) | gut metagenome | biome: gut microbiome; feature: rumen; material: KS-attached | host: Bos | place: Iran: Karaj | collected 2018-10 | reverse complement strand
CGGCGATCTTGATGAGGATGACCCGGATGTCCCTGGCCATGGCCATGAGCATCTTCCGCAGATTTTCCATCTGCTCCTCTTCCTTGCTGGTGTACACCACCCGGGTGAGCTTCGTCACCCCTTCCACCAGCTCCGCCACCTGCTCCCCGAAGAGCCGGGCCACCTCCTCATGGGTGGCGTCCGTATCCTCCAGGGTATCGTGGAGCAGCGCGGCGATGAGGGAGTCCTCGTCCAGGCCCATATCGGCGCAGTTGTGCGCCACCTCCAGGGGATGGGTCACATAGGGGGACCCGTCCTTCCGGAGCTGGCCTTCGTGCTTCGTGCGGGCAAAGCTGAAGGCGGCGCGGAGCCGCTCCCTGTCCAGGCCGGGATTATAGGCCAGGGCCCGCTGTTCCAGTTCCTCGTACCGCTTTTCGATCTCGTCCATATGCGTCACCGGAGCCTTTGCAGGATCTTGGAGGCGTTGAGGTCCGCCTTCCCCTCAAAGCGGGGGATATGGATATCCATCCTCCCGTCCTGCTCCTGCAGGCGGAGAAGTCCCAGTTCGTCGAATACGCGGAGGGCCACCAGGATGCGGCCGTAGGCGGGGACCTGGGCCCGGAGGCCGATCTCCGGCAGCAGGGTGTCCGTCTCCTCCGCAAAGCGGCGGCTCCGACCCGTGAGGTACCGCCAGATCCGGCCCATGTCGTTCCGGTCCGGGCAGATCAGCGCCAGCTCCATGGGCAGCATCCGCTCCCCGGCGAAGAAGCGCCGGGCCAGGGGCAGGGTGGGCTCCTCGGGACGCCTGGCGGGACGCACGTCCCGCAGCAGGAGCTGCACGGTGCAGCTGCCCCGGAATTCGTTGATCCCCGGCTCGAAGGCCAGGTCCACCAGGGCCCCCGCCTTGATGCCCAGCTCCCGGACGCTGACGCCGAAGAACACGCAGTCCAGCCGGGTCCCGTCCCGGCTCACGGTCATTTTCAGGTGCCGGTCGTTGCCGATGGGGGTGACGGCCTCCACCTTCGCGTTCCGGACGCACAGGGTGGGGGGCAGGTTCCCGGTGCCCCAGGGGGCCAGACGCCGGAGGCCCTCGATCTCCTCCAGGGTCAGCAGGGACATATCCTCCACGGCAAAGTCCACGCAGATCTCCGGCTGGATCCGCTCCCCCTCCGTCTCCCGATAGATCCGGGCCAGACGCTCCCGCAGGGCGTCCACGTTCTCCCGGGGCAGGGTGAGGCCCGCCGCCATGGCGTGGCCGCCGAAGGTGGTGAGCAGGTCGGAGGCGCCGTCCAGCGCGTCAAAGAGGCGGAAGCCGCCGCAGCTGCGGCAGGAGCCGCGCCCCTCGTCCCCCTCCAGACAGATGACGATGGCGGGGACGCCGTACCGCTCCGCCAGACGGGAGGCCACGATGCCGCTGACCCCGTGGTGCCAGGTATCCGAGGCCAGGACCACCGGAGTCTCCACATGCCGGTCGTCGGCCAGGAGCTCCAGGGCCTCCGTAAAGACCCGGTTCTCCACTTCCTTCCGGGCGCTGTTCATGGCGCACAGGGCCTCCGCCAGACGGGCGGATTCCCCCGGGTCCTTCGCCATGAGGAGATCAAAGGCGGAGCGCACGTTCCCCATGCGCCCCGCCGCGTTCAGCTTGGGCACCAGGGTGAAGCTGATGTCCGTGCCGCGTATCCGCTTTTTATCCAGGTTGATGGCCCGCATCAGGCTGTCCAGGCCCGGGCTGGGCTGCACCCGCAGGGCGCCGATCCCCTGGCGGATGAGACAGCGGTTTTCCCCGGTGACGGGCATGATGTCCGCAATGGTGCCCAGGGCGGCCAGGGGGCCGTACTGCTTCAGCAGCGTCTCCAGCCTGTCCGGTCCCTCCAGGGCGCAGATGAGCTTGAAGGCGACGCCCACTCCCGCCAGGCCCTTGAAGGGGTACTCGCTGTCCCGGCGCAGGGGGTCCACCACGGCCTCCGCCTCGGGCAGCTCGGGCATGCACTCGTGATGGTCCGTGATGACCATGTCCATGCCCAGGCTGCGGGCGTATCTCGCCTGCTCGCAGGCGGTCACGCCGCAGTCCACCGTGACCACCAGGGTCACGCCCTGGCTGTGCAGGGAGTCCAGCGCCTCCCCGGAGATGCCGTAGCCCTCCGTGAGCCGCTCGGGAATATAGGTGACGCAGCGGAGGCCCTGCTTCTGCAGCCAGGTGGTGACCAGGGCAGAGGCGGTGAGGCCGTCCACGTCATAATCTCCGTAAACCGCGACGGTCTCCCGCCGCTCCACCGCAAGGCGGATGCGCCGGACCGCCCGGTCCATATCCGGCAGGCGCATGGGGTCCAGGAACAGGCCGGAGTCCTCCCGCAGGAATTCCCTGGCCTCCTCTGCCCCGTTCAGTCCCCGGGAGGCCAGGAGCGCGGCCGCAAGCCTCCCGCAGCAGCCGGAGCGATAAATATCCTCCGCTGCCGCCGGATCGAAGGTCCCAACCTTCCATGCGCCGAATGCTCTCATGCTCCGGGAACTCCTTTCTTTGGTATCTGCCGGACTGTGCTTATCCGGGGGGCGGGCAGGCTCAGCCTGCCTCCGCCGTCTGGGACCAGGGGAAGCGGATATGGGCGCCTTCGCCGTCATACTCCGTCCAGCTCCGCAGCAGGAAGAACAGCACCGCGGCGGCGATCAGAAGGATCGCCAGCGCTGCCAGCAGCCTGCGCAGCACCTTACCCGCCCTGCGCTTTTTGGGATAGATCCGGGGCCTCATCCCCGGGCTTCCACTTCTCCGATCTTGGCTACCCGCCGGGCATGGCGTCCCCCGTCGAAGGGGGTCTCCAGGAAGGTATCCAGGATCTTCAGGGCCAGGCCGGAGCCCAGGACCCGGGCGCCCATGGCCAGGATATTGGCGTCGTTGTGCCGCCGGGTGAGCTCCGCAGAATAGCAGTCGGAGCAGAGGGCGCAGCGGACGCCCCGGACCTTGTTGGCGGTGATGCTCATGCCGATGCCGGTGCCGCAGATCAGCACGCCCTTTTCGCAGCGGCCCTCCGCCACGGCCCTGGCGGCAGGCTCGCCGAAGTCCGGATAATCGCAGCTCTCCTCCGAATAGGTGCCGAAATCCTCATAGGGGATCCCCTTTTCCTCCAGGTGCTTCAGGATCTCCTGCTTCAGGGCAAAGCCCCCGTGATCGCTGGCAATGGCAAGCATGGCCGAATCTCCTTCCCTTCCAGGCATCATGTATGCTGGATAGATACTTTAGTATAGCATAGGCATACCCTCGGCGCAAGTATTTATGCCGAAGTCTGCCCCATCAGGCGAAATACTGCAAGAATAGGCTCACCATGCCGCAGGCCTCCAGCCGGGTGAGGGGCTGCCTGGGCAGCAGGACCCGCCGTCCGTCCAGGCCCCAGCAGCGCAGCAGGCCGCTGTTCTGGGCCCAGACCAGGGCGCCGAGGCAGCTGTCCGATACGCTCAGGGGGTCCAGGCACCGGAGCTTCATCCGGAGCATGAGGCTGCCCCTGCCGTCCGCCGGGGCGTCCTCCGCCTTTCCCGCGCTGACGGCCATGGCCTGAAGGATGCGGATGAGCTCCTCCCGGCTCAGGGCCGCGTCCGGCTCCAGCCCTTCTCCCGGCTCCAGCAGCCCCCGGGCCAGGGCCCAGCAGGCGGCGTCCCGGTACCAGGCGTCCTCCTCCGCGTCCGGCGGGGCGGGCAGGTCCCCCACAGCCGGGCAGCCCGCCGCCCGGTACAGCAGGGTCATGAGCTGGGCCCGGGTGAAGGCCCCCTGGGCGCCGAACAGGTTTTCGGATACGCCGGATACCAGCTCCGCCCGGATGAGCTCCTTCACCGGGGCGTAATAGCGGCTCTCCTCCTCCAGATCCCGGTAGGGCACGGCCCAGCCGGTATCGTCCGTGCGGTAGATATAGGCGCTGTCCTCCACGGGCAGGCCCGTCTCCCTGTCCGCCCACACGGCGTAGGCGGTGAAGGTATCCAGGTCCGTTTCGCTCCAGGAGCTGTCGATCACCAGCGGGTCCCCGTCTCCCCAGACGGTCCTGGGGGCGCCGCTTTCCCGGATGGCGGCGTTATCCTGCCAGCCCCCGGCGGTGTGCCAGCAGCCGTCCCGGTCCCGGCGGATGTACCAGCCCAGGAAGTCGCAGCCCTCCCGCCAGCACCAGTGGTTGTTCTCCGGGGGCTCGTCGGAATCCGGGTCCGGCTCGTCCGGCTCGTTCAGGTAAAAGCAGGCGCAGGCGTCCTCCAGGGCGATCTGGGACGTGCGCTTCCCCTGGCCGCCGTTCAGGTCGAAATTCACCACGTACAGCCGGTCCCGCCGGATGAGGCTCTCGTCGCAGGCCTCCTGGGCATAGACCCCGTAGCCCTTGATGTACTCGTCGTCCGGGGCGTAGCGCCGGACCCGCACCTGGTTCCGGGCGTTGCCCTCCAGGCTGTACATCCACTCCTCCGAGGCGCTGAGGACGATGCCCACGTGGTCCCAGACATGGCCCTTTTCCGCAAAGAACACCACGTCCCCCGTCCGGGGGCTGTAGTCCTCCTTATAATAGAAGGGCAGGCCGAAGGCATAGGACCGGGCGACCGTGGAATTCTGGATCAGGCTGCCGGGGATCCGGGCCTGGCGGGCGCACCAGGAGACGAACATGGCGCACCAGGCATAGCCGTCGCAGCCGCAGAAGTAGCCGTACTCCGTCCAGTTGCCGTCGGAGTATACGTCGCCGCCGTGGCGCTGCCGGACGCCGGACCCCTCGTGGTACCCCACCTGGGTCAGGGCCACGTTCACCAGGTCCGCCCGGTAGTTCCCCGTGAGCTCCAGCTCCAGAAGGGCGTCGTAATATTCGCTCTCCCCATAGGGAACGGAGACCGTATAGCTGGGCTGTACGGCCCCGGCCCGCTGGGCGGGGAGCAGGGGCAGCAGCAGGGCTGCCGCCAGGATCAGGATAGGGAGCTTGATGCGCTGCTTCATGGTTTGGATCCTCATTTCCCGGGAATACCGTCAGAATGGCCAGCTTCCGCCGAACCAGCGGAGCAGACCGTTTTCATACCACATCGGCGCGGGCAGGCCGCTGAGCACCGGGTAGAACAGGGCGAAAAGCACGATGCAGCCCAGGGCCAGGACCGGGGCCCACATGCTCCTCGGATTCTTCTTTTCCAGGTCCGCCCCCAGTCTGCCCAGGGACAGGGCCAGGAAGGGGGTGCAGGGGAAATAGTGGTAGATGAAGGCGCAGCGGGTCACCGCGATCCAGGGGGCCAGGCAGCAGATCCACCCCAGCAGGGGCACCAGGGCCAGCTTGTCCCCCCGCACGGCCTTCACCCCCAGGCAGACCACGGCCCCGAGGCCGGTCCACCAGAACAGGGGGTTGCCGAAGGCGGCAAAGGCGGACTTCACCGTGTTGTCGTCCATATACTCCAGGTAGTAGAGGATGGGCCGCAGGTCCAGGATCCAGGAGTACCAGGAGGACTGGTAGGGATGGGTGGCCACCAGATTGCCGTGGTAGTTCAGCATATACCGGCAGTTGTCCAGCACCATCTTCACGTAGTCCAGGCTCAGCAGGCTCACGCCCTTGGCCCTGCCGTAGGGGAGATAGGCCAGCAGGTACACCGCCGCCGGGACCAGCACGAAGAAGAGGATGCTCCACAGCACCGTGGGGAGCAGATAGGCCTCCAGGCTGTGGCGCACCCCGTGGAGCCGCCGCCAGCGCAGGCACATCCCCTGGCGCACGCACCACAGCAGCGCCAGGCCCAGGCCGCCGAACACCACCGTCCACTTGGAGGCCGTGCCCAGGCCGAAGCACAGGCCGCTGAGGAATAGCCAGCCCAGGCCCCGCTTCGGCCCCGCGTCCCAGGGCAGGGTGAAATATCGGTAGAAGAAATAGTACATGAACAGGATGAAGAACACGCTGTAGGTATCTATGGTGGAAATGCGGGTCTGGACGAAGTGCATGAAGTCGAAGGCAAATACCACGGTCATGGCGGTGCTCACCTTCGTGCTGCCCGTCATGTTCTTCAGGAACAGATACATCAGGGGCAGCATCAGCACCCCGAAAAGGGTCCCGCTGAAGCGCCAGCCGAAGGGGGTCATGCCGAAGATGCGGATCCCCGCGCCGATGAGGATCTTCCCCAGGGGCGGGTGGGTGATCTCATAGGGCCACACCCCGGCGATATGCTCCCATGCGGTGCGGGCATGGTAGATCTCGTCGAAGTAGCAGCTGTTCAGGAAGCACAGCCGGGCGGGGACCAGGTCCTGCTCGTCCGTCAGGGGCGTGGTCTCCCGGAAGGCGACCCGCTCGCCGTTCTCGTCCCAGAAGGCCAGCTCCCCCAGGTGCAGGGGGGCGTTCTTTGCGGTGATGCGGATATACTGCACCGGGGTTCCCCCCGCCGCGCTGAGGGAGTGCCATTTCAGCACCCGGTCGTAGGTCTGCTCCAGGGTGCAGAAGCTGCTCCAGGTCTCCCCGTCCTCGCTGACCTCTATGGCGTAATCCCCCGTGTCCGGGCCGGTATAGCACACCATGCTCCTGAGCTTCCTGGGTTCATTGAAGCTCACCGTCGCCTGCTCGCCCCGCTTTTCAAAGCTCTGCCAGCTCACCACGCCCTGCTTGTCCCCCAGGCCCCAGAAGGCCACGGCGGCATAGGCCAGGGTGATGAGCAGCATGGGCAGCAGGTCCCTCCGGGCCAGGGGGTAGGGGGAGTGGAAGCGCTTCGGCTCAACCTCCAGCCCGTCCATGTCCCAATCCGGCTCCACCCGCTGGGGGCGGATGTTCCAGCCCCACCAGATCATGGCCGCGGCGGCCAGGACGGTGAGGGCGTTGAAGATGATGGCTGCGGGATTCATCGCACCGCCTCCGCCAGGGCGCGGATATACCGGGGATCCGTGCCGCAGCAGCCGCCCACGTACTGGATGTCCAGGGCCAGGATGGGAGCCATGGCCTCGGCATATTCCTTCGGGCCCAGGGGGTATATGCCGGTCTCCAGGTCCGGCGTGCCCGCGTTCAGCTTCACGATCAGGGGCAGGGGGCTGCAGTCCTTGAACTGCCGCACCAGGGGCTCCGCCTCCTCAGGGCCGAAGGAGCAGTTCATGCCGATGGCGGCGGCCCCGTGGGCCTCCAGCTCCCGGGAGACCAGGGGGATGTCCGCCCCGGTGAAGGTCCTGCCGGTGGGCTGGAAGGTCATGGTGACCCGCACGGGCTTCCCGGGCAGCACCCGACGGGCGGTGTCCAGAGCCAGCAGGGCCTCATGCAGGTCGAAGAAGGTCTCCAGGATGACGCCGTCCGCCTCCTGCCCCGCCCGGAAGAATTCGGCGTACATGTCCTCCGCCTCCTCCTCCGGCAGGTCCCCCAGGGGCTCCAGGAACGCCCCCAGCATGCCCGCGTCCTGCCAGACCTCCGCCCGGCCCTCCGCTGCGGCGCGGGCGTTGCGGATGGCGGCGGTGACCGCCTCCTCCACGGTGCAGCCCCGGACCCTCCGGCGGTTCACCCCGAAGGTGCAGGTGTACAGCACCTGGCTGCCCGCCTCCACATAGGCCCGCTGGATCTCCTGCACCACCTCCGGCGCGGTGAGATTCGCAGCCTCCATGAATTGACTGTTCCCCAGGCCCCGCTTCATCAGCTCCGTGCCCATGGCTCCGTCCAGGATCTTCATGCTCTATCCTCCCTCTCAATTCTGCAGAGGCAGCGCAACGGCCTCTTTTGTGGCAAAGAAATACACGTATGTCTCTATGACGCGTTTTCCGGTGATCTGTTCCAGGGCCCAGGCATAGGCCCGGAGCTGGGGCGCGTACTCCTCCGCTCTGGCCTGCTGTCCGGCCCGGGTCACCCGGTCCGTCTTGTAGTCGATCACGGTGACGCCCTCCGGCTCCTCCAGCCAGCAGTCCACCACGCCCTGGAGCAGCACCCTGCCCTGTCCGGCCTCCTCCAACAGGGAGGCGGGGGCCAGCAGGGAGAATTTGAATTCCCGGTGCGCCGCGTGACAGGCCAGCGTCCGTCTGCCCAGGGGGGAGCGGTAATAGGCGGTGAGGTCCGCCGGGTCCACCGCGTCCGCCTGCTCCGGGCGGAGGAAGCGGCTCTCCCGGAGGCGCGCCAGCTCCCGCCGTGCGCTCTCCGGCTCCAGGCAGCATTCCGGCCTTGCGTACTGCAGGGCCAGGTGCAGGGCCGTGCCCCGCTCCGCCGGGGTCAGGGGTCCCGGCTCGCCGGTGAAGTCCGGCAGGTGGAAGTCCCGCTTCCTCTTTGCCGTGAGGGTCACGGCGGCCTCCGCCGCCTCCTCCTGCCGCACGGTCTCCCGCAGGGCCGTGGCCGTCACCTTGCTGGGCAGGCGGGTATCCGCCTCCCGGGGGTAGCGCCAGTCCACAGCCTCCCGGAGCCGGGCTTTCAGGGCTTCCCCCTCCCTCTCTCCGGGCTCCGGAGGCGCCGCCTCCGGCCGTTTCTCCGTCCGGAGCTCCGGCGCGTCCGCGGGCTGCAGTGCCCACGCTCCCGCCTGACGCCGGGAAAGGGCGGCAACGGCGATCCAGTCCCCCAGACAGGACCGGTCCGCCAGGGCCTGGGGCTCCGGGGGATCCCCGGCCCACAGGGACAGGTCGGAGAGATACTTCACCCGGTCCCGGCAGCGCAGGAATACCACCAGCTTCTGCTTTGCCCGGGTGGCGGCTACGTACAGGACCCGCAGTTCCTCGCTGAGCCCCTCCCGGTCCAGCTGATCCGCCACCGCCAGCCTGGCCAGGGTGGGATAGCGTATGCCCCGCTCCAGATCGCTCCTGCGGGTGCCCGCCCCCAGCAGGGGGTGGATGAGGATGGGGCTCCCGTCCTCCGCCCGGTGGAAGCGCCGGGCCATATCCGCCAGGATCACCACGGGGTATTCCAGACCCTTGGAGGCGTGGACCGTGGTGATGCGCACGCCGCTGCCCCCCGCCGCGGCGGTGCCCGGGCTCACGGAGCGCTCCTTCGCCTCCCGCAGCCGCTCCAGGAAGCGGAACAGCCCCCGGCAGCCGGACCTTTCCAGCTCCCGGGCGGTGGAGGCCAGCTCCTCCAGCCACAGGGAGGAGCCCTTTTCCCGGGCCTCCGCGGCGGCGGGCAGGCCCGTGCGGGCGTACAGCTCCGTCAGGAGCCGGTCCGCGGGCAGATCGGCGGCCAGGGTGCGGAAGCTCTCCAGCTCCTCCAGCACCCGGGCGGAGGCTTCGTCCGTCTTTGCCCGGTCGGTGAGGGCGTCGTACAGGCAGCCCTTCCGGCTGCCGGACCGGAGCCCGGCAAGCTGGTCCGCCGTCCAGCTCCAGACAGGGCTGCGCAGGGCGGCGATCAGGGGAATATCCTGCCGGGGATTATCCACGATCTCCAGCAGACTCAGGGCCCAGATCACCTCCCGCCGCTCCGTCAGGGCTTCTCCCGCCCGCTGGCACACAGCGGGGATGCCCCGGCGCCGGAGCGCCTCGGCATACTCCCGGTCCCGCCCCCTGGCGGAGCGCAGGAGGATGGCGATATCCCCGGGAGCAAGCGGCCGTTCCCCCTTTTCCTGTTTGACCAGGATCCCCTCCCCCAGGATCTGCTCCACCCGGAGGGCCAGGGCCTCCGCCTCCGGCTTCAGGCCGCTGTCCTTCGTCTCCAGCAGCCGCAGTTCGAAGCTGCCGGGGGTCCCCTCCGCGTCGGGTCCGGCGCCGGGCAGCAGGGCCTCCGCCGCCCCGTAGCTCATCTCCCCCAGCTCCGGGGAAAACAGCAGGCTGAACAGGCCGTTCACCCCCCGGAGGATCCCGGGGTCCGAGCGGAAGTTCTGCTGCAGCAGGATGCGCCGCCCCTCCCCGGGCTGCGGCTCATCCCGATAGGTCCGGTATTTTTCCAGAAACAGACTGGGGTCCGCCAGGCGGAAGCGGTAGATGGACTGCTTCACGTCCCCCACCATCACCAGGTTCTGCCCGTTCCTGGATACGGCCCGGAAGATCTGCTCCTGCACCCGGTTGCAGTCCTGGTATTCGTCCACCAGGATCTCCTCGTACCGCCGGGACACGGCCTCCGCCAGGGGGCTGGGGCTGCCGTCCGCCAGGGTCAGCAGGCCCAGGGCCATGTGCTCCAGGTCGCTGAAATCCAGGGCGGCCCTGCGCTTTTTCTCCGCGGCATAGGCTTCCGCGAAATCCCCCGTGAGCCGGAACAGGGCGCTTACCGCTCCCCGCACCGCCTCCAGGTCCTGCCGGTGCCCCGCGCTGTCCGTATCGAACAGGGCGGAGACCCGGTCCATCCGGTCCTTGCAGCTCTTGCGTATCGTCTTTGCCCGGAGGGCCAGGGGGTGGTCCCCCATGCCCCTGGGGGCGGTCATGTTGGGAAACACGGCCCCGCCGCAGGCGCAGGCCTCGTCCCAGCCCCGGTCCAGAGCCTCCCGGAAGGCCAGCAGAGAGTCCCGGGTCCCCCGGAGGGAGGGCTCGTAGGCCGCCTGCAGCTTCGGCTCCGCCGGAAGCTCCGCCAGCACCCCCTCCAGCTGCCGGGCCCAGTATGCCGCGGCGGCCCCGGCCTTGCGCAGGAGCCGGGCGCCCCACACCGTGCCGGATACGTCCCCCTCCGGCAGGGGGGCCTCCTGCTGCTGCCGGAGCCAGGCGGCGGGGTCCGGGTGGGACTGGACGGCGTCGTAGGTCTTGAGCACCGCTTCCCGGAGCTGCCTGTCGTCCAGGCCGCCTCCCATGGTATCCGCCAGCTCCCGGAAATCCGGGTCCATCTCCCCGTACCGCTTCTGCAGCACCTCGTCCAGCACTTCCCCCCGGACGACGGCGGATTCCGCCTCGTCCATCTGCCGGAAATCCGGACGGACGCCCAGGCTCGCGGCGTTTTCCCGGAGCAGGGAGGCGCAGAAGCTGTGTATGGTGCCGATGTCCGCCCGGGGGATCAGGTTGAGCTGACGCCGGAGCCGGCGGGAGCGGGGCTCCCGGGCCAGGTCCCGGGAAAGGGCGTCCTGGATGCGGCTCCGCAGCTCGGCGGCGGCGGCGCGGGTATAGGTGATGAGCAGGAACCGGTCCACGTCCAGACCGTCGGTGCGGATCCGGTGGAGCAGCCGCTCCACCAGCACCCGGGTCTTGCCGGAGCCCGCTCCGGCCGCGATGAGGAGAGGCGCGCCCCTGTGCTCCACGGCGGCGCGCTGGGCCGGGGTCAGGGGGAAGTCTGCCATTTCCGCTCCTCCTCTCCCAGCTCGTTCCAGAATTCATCCCTGTCCCGGGTGCGGATCAGGCGCAGACAGTCCGTGCCCTCCCCGTCCCGGAAGCCGCAGGCCGCCGTATAGGGGCACCAGTCGCAGGGGGACGCGGTCCCCCTGGCCAGGGGATCCGCGGTGATGGAGCCGGCCCGCAGGCCGTCCCGCATCTTTTCCAGCAGCCGCCGGATATATTTCGCCAGCCGTCCAAGCTGGGCGGCGGTGGCCAGGGACCCGGAGGGGGTCCCGTCCTTTGCGTACTTCACGGGGATGAACCGGGGGGCATAGCCCGCCTCCCGGGCCTGGAGCACCCGCTCGTCATCCAGCAGCAGGCCGGTGCGCTTCAGGGCGGCGCTCCGGCTCTTTTCGATCTCCTCCGGCGCGGCGCTCCTGGGCAGGTTCTGCAGCAGGTCCCTGGCCGGGGCGTACAGCACCCCCGCCGGGACCACCCGGGCGGCGCCGTAGCGCTGCGCCCCCTCCCGCTCCAGGGTGAACAGATACAGCAGCATCTGGATCCCCAGGCCGTACCACACGTCCGTCAGGCTGAAGCTGCGGCTGCCGGTCTTATAGTCTGCCACGCAGAGATACAGGGTATCCCCGTCCAGCCAGCCGTCCACCCGGTCCACGGTGCCGCTGAGGGTCAGGCCCTCCATGCGCAGGGGAGGCAGCTCCCCGTCCTGCATGCCGAAGCTCAGCTCAAAGTCCAGCGGCCGGAACTCGGACCGGCTCAGCTCCTCCGCCACGTCCCGGAGGATGGCGTCCACGCTCCGGCGCAGGCGGTGGAACAGGTAGCTGAACCGGGGGTCCCGGAGCATGGACCCGCGGAGGAACTGCCGCACGTAGGCCTCCGTATACTTGTCCGTCAGGGCGGAAAGGGTCTCCCGGGGCAGGTCCCGGAAGCCGCCCAGCTCCCCGGCCTCCCGGCATACGCCCTCCAGGACGAAATGCAGGAAGGTGCCCAGCTCCGGCGCCTGGAAGCCCGCGCTGCGCCGTTCCCTGGCCCGGAGCCCGTACTGGAGAAAGTACCGGTACCGGCAGCTGAAGAAGGTCTCGGTGCGGGAGGCGGTCAGGCGCAGCTCCCGGCCGTACAGCTCCGCCGCCGCGGTCCGGCTCAGGCTCCCCCGGTCCCGGAGGGCCGCGCTGCGCACCCGCTCCAGCTCCCCCCGGTCCACGATCCCGGCGGCGGCCCGGCTCAGGGGGCG
>JAEEGI010022878.1_pt1 | contig 12317 bp, 11 predicted proteins | sample 8958751 | NCBI WGS metagenome assembly JAEEGI01 (sample SAMN16246545, study PRJNA631951) | gut metagenome | biome: gut microbiome; feature: rumen; material: KS-attached | host: Bos | place: Iran: Karaj | collected 2018-10 | reverse complement strand
AACAGATGTATACAGAATCCGGTGGCAGCTGGAGCTTTGTTTTAAAAACTTAAAAAGTGGCAACAATCTGAAGCTTGCAGCAAGGACAACAAACGTAACCATCTTAAGAGTTTTAATAACGGCGTCGATATGTGCCTACCTGATAAAACAGATGACAGCGAATTTTCTTGGCCAGTTCTTTAAGAATGTATCGCTGTACAAAATCAATATAGGTGCAAAGTGGTTTGCTAAATTTGCCGAGTCGATTATCCGGGGGCAATTCAAGATCATGCAGCAAACTCTCCGAGTGCTGCTGAATAATCAGAAGATTGTTACGAAGTCCCGACAATCGAAGAAAAAGGAAGAGGAACACAGGACACTTGAATCGATATTAAATAGTCTTAAAGAAATCCAGACTACAACTTGGTTTATGGAGTTTGAAAAACTGGCTTAAGGACATGTATATGAGTTTTATTTGTATTTTTTGGGATGATATATATGACTGAAAATATAATCCAGACCACAGGAGGAGTTCTTCACAGTGAAGATCTGGATTTCATATACCAGACAATCTGTGAAGTATTCAACTGCAACAGGGATCAGATTTTAGATCTGAAGCCTCTGCAGAGAGGTCTGTCCAATTCTGTTCTCACTTTTGAACTGAACGGCGGGAAATATGTTTTTCGCTTCCCTGGTCTCGGCTCTGATGTTCTTATAGATCGCGGCCGTGAATCAATGATCCAGAGTCAGGCCAATGATGCCAGAATTGATACGACCCTTGTGGCCATGAGCGTCTGCAAAGGCTGGAAAATAGCCCGCTTTATCAATAACCGCGGTTTTGACTACAAGAATGTAAGTGATATTGTGCGCGGTGTGCGTCTCCTGCGCAGGCTTCATGAAGCACCGGTGAAGGTAAGATATGAATTTGATGTAAGGACCAAGTGGGAATCAATCAGAGATCTGACCCCTGCTGATCAGTACGGTGAAAACTATCATGATTTTCCGGAGTTTGCTGATATACGTGATCGTGTGTACAGACTCTACGATTTGTCGAAAACCGACGGCATCAGTATGTGTCTGACCCAGGGTGACAGCAGGGATGAAAATTTTCTAATCAACGACTCTGAAATCTATCTTACCGACTGGGAGTACGCCGGCTATGGTGATCCGGGATTTGATGTTGGAACCTACATATGCGGAGGAGATCATTCAGCCGAGGAGGTTGACAGAGTTCTATTTGTATATTTCGGGCACGAGCCTGATCCGGTGGAAAAACGTCATTTCTATGCATGGATTGCCATAACCGGCTTTTTCTACATGCACTGGACCATGTTCAAGGAGTCGTCAGGTCAGAAGATAGGGTATCTCAAGCCTCTGTGGTACAGATTTGCCTGGGACTACAGCAGAATTGCACTTGAAATGTATGAGCAGGGAGGTAAATGATATGACTTACATTATACTGGCGGCCGGAATGGGTACAAATCTTCAGCCTCTGACACTCAGGATCCCGAAATCCCTCTACAAACTTGACAGATATTCCACTGTGCTCCAGAGAATGGTGAGAACCATCAGAAAATTCGATCCGAAGGCTGAGATTGTTGTAGTGGCCGGCTTCAAGTATGAGCATCTGATCCGCGAAGTGGAAAGAGAAAACGTCATTGTTGTGCGCAATCCTTTCTACGCATGCACCGGATCCATGGCATCTCTCTGGTTTGCAAGGAAGTTTCTTGAAAGGGACAATGTGACGATTTTAAATTCTGACGTGGTGTTTGAAGACCGTCTGGTGGAGGAGATAATCTGTCAGCGTACCGAAAAGCCGTACATTCTTGTGGATTCAGGCAGAAAGACAGGCAAGTACAACGTGCAGATCCAGGGAGACAGGATCTGTGTAATGAGCAAGGATCTTTCCTCTTTTTACGCCCAGTATACATGTGTTACAAAGCTTGATGCCGTATCCGCCAGATTTCTTCTGGAAGAAATCGACACCATGATCAACAACGAAATGTATGATCTGCTGTTTGAGGATGCTCTGGTACAGATGATTTTCGAAAATGATTTTGATCTCTACTACAGGGATATAAAAGACTATTCCTGGGCGGAGGTTGATAATGTGGATGATCTTATCATGGCAAGGGAAGTTCATAAGAAAAGCGGTCGGGTGGAATAATGAACATAGCTGTAATTCTTGCAGGAGGAGTTGGCAACAGGGTAGGCGCCGGAATTCCGAAGCAGTTTATCGAGATCCTGGGAAAACCTGTTCTGGCCTATACGATTGAGCCGTTTAACAGACATCCCGATGTGGATGCCATTCTGGTGGTGTGCGTAAAGCCGTATGTCGACTACATCTGGAGTCTTAAAAAACAGTACGGCTTTGACAAGATCACCTGGGTTACCGAGGGCGGAGCCACTTTCCAGGAATCTGTCATGAACGGCATGAATTTTCTCCGCGACAAGGCAGATCGTGATGATACTGTACTGTTTCATTTCGGAGCATCCCCTTTTGTTACAGATGAAGTTATTGCCGATGTGATCAGAGTGTGCAGGGAGGTTGGCACGAATGCCATCTCCACCACTGACTACTATCTTCTTTCCGGAGAAAAGAAATCGACAGAGACTGTTCTGGCTCCGGGAAACTATACTGAAAAGTATATTGATCGGGATACAGTGGCCGTGATGAACTCACCGCATGCCTTCCAGTACGGATTTCTGACAGATATGTACAGGGAGGCGGTGGAGACCGGTGTGATTGATACTGTGGAGCCTCATACCACAACTCTGATGTATGCCATGGGAAAGAGAATTTATTTTTCCAGGGGAAGTCAGACAAATATTAAAATCACCACAAAGGATGATCTGCTTCTTTTTGAGGGATACGTGCTTGCACAGCAGAGAAATACAAAGACTGTTACAGAATGTGATGTGGCTGTTTTTCTTGCGGACGGATTTGAGGAGTGCGAGGGTCTGCTGGTGGTGGATCTTCTTAGAAGAGCAGGGCTTAAGACGGTTATGGCTTCTGTTACCGGAAGACTGGATGTGAAGTCCTCCCGTCAGATCCTGGTTCATGCCGACTGTCTGGCCGAGAATGTGGACTATGAGAAGGCACGGATGATAGTTCTTCCTGGCGGAAGACTGGGAACAGAGAATCTGGCAGGATCTGATTTTGTAAAGGAAAAATGCATCGAGTTTGCCGGAAATAAAAGCATTGCCGCAGTGTGCGCGGCTCCGTCAGTTCTGGCGTCGCTTGGCATTCTGAAGGGCAGAAAAGCAACTGTTCATCCTGATTTCAGAGACAGAATGCCAGGAGCCACGGTTCTTGATGAACCGGCTGTTGCTGACGGAAATGTCATTACAGGACAGGGACTTGGTGCTACAATTCCGTTTGCTCTTGAGATTATAAGATATCTTGCCGGCACTGAACCTGTGGAAAAAATTAAAAAGGCCATCTGCTACCGGGGTTGAGTGAATGCTGATATATCTTGTGCGTCACGGGGAAACTGATGCCAATGTCAGGGGACTGCTGCAGGGATGGACTGATGAACCGCTGAATGAAAATGGTATCCGTCTTGCTGAAATAACTGGCAGAGCACTTAATGGCGTAAAGTTTGACTGCTGCTATTCAAGTCCGCTTTCACGGGCTAGGAAGACGGCGGAAATCATTCTGAAGGAGACCGGATGTGATATTCCGGTTCAGTGTGATGACCGGCTGAAGGAAATCAACATCGGTTATGATGACAGCAAACCGGTGGGGGAAGGTATTCTGTCTGCAGAGGAGGCCGGAAAGTTCCTGCATGATCCGTGGAATTTCATCGGATTTCCGGGGGGAGAAAATATCAGACAGGTGTGCGAGCGTACCCAGTCGTTTCTTAAGGAACTTATATCCAGTGGCAGAGAAGGTACGTATCTGGTTGGCACCCACGGCTGTGCTGTAAGAGCCATGCTGAATTTTCTGTACCGTAATCCTGAGGATTTCTGGCGGGGACATCTTCCGTATAACTGCTGCGTGAATATTGTGGAGGCTGACGGAGTAACTGCCAGAATTGTTGCTGAGGACAGAATTTACTATCCTGCAGAGCTTGCCGTGGATCATTTCAGTTCCTGACAGATGTTTACCGGTATGAGTAAAGCTGATCGAGAGTTTATCTGATCTAAACGGCGGATCGACATGCACGGCAAAGCGTCTGCCTGACAGAACAGTTATAAGCAGAAACGAAAATTCGGTTTTTGTCTGCTTTCTTCAGAAGGTGTGATGAAATTTTTTTCTGTATACCGTTGCCGGCGTGAGACGGCATGAAGTAATTGATTTCGCCCGAGAGTACTGGAACAGCCTGCGACTTTACCGGGAATGACCTTGGATTCACAGAAACTTTCTGTGGCTCTGGACTCAGGAATATGCGGTTGTTTTGATTTTTGTTATAAGAACAGATTTATGTTTTCTTCAAAAACTCTTAAGTTTGAACAGAATCTCTGGGGTTCATTCAAATGCATGATCACCGTAATTTATGCTCTGTTTCTGAGAGAAACATATACGCTTTACGGTGAATCAAGATTCGGCTATGTATGGGTTCTTCTCAGAGATATTTTCTCCATCGGTCTGCTTGTTGTCTTTAAATTCTTTTTTAAAAATCCGGACTGGCAGGGAATGGATACGCTTCATTTTTTTCTCCTCGGTCTTGTTCTCTACTATATTTTCTCTGAATGTGTAACCAAGTGCATAGCGGCAAGAGCCGGCAACAAGGCTATACTGGCATTCCCTCAGGTTACGGTGGTTGACACTATGATATCCAGATGCCTGCTGGTTTTTCTCACCAATATACAGGCGGCATTTGTCATTTCCTTTGTTGCACATCTTTTTGGTTTAGAGCTGATAATCAGTAATTACGGACTTTTCTTCTACTGTCTTGGCATGACCACGGTCATGGGGTTCACTGTAGGACTGTTTCTGGCCTCTGTTTCTGATTTCTATCCTGTTGTGGGAAAAATCTGGAATATGTTTAAGTTTATGCTGATGTTTCTTTCCGGTATAATTTTTCCTCTGACCAGGTTTCCGATACCTTCAGATATTCTGGAAATTCTGTATCTCAATCCGCTGTTCCAGCTGGTGGAGGGTTTCCGTGAATCTGCTTCCTGCAAGTATTACCTAATCAGTCACGTGGACATTACCTATCTTAATATGTGGATGGTGGTAACCCTGATAATCGGTCTGCTTCTGGATCAGTCGACCAAATTTGAACGTAACTGAGCATGTCTCCTTCTGCTCAGTTTCAAAGCTGTCACTGAATTTCAGATTCGGGAATTTTCTGCTTCGATGCTGACACGAGTTAGTTCCCGTTGCCTCGGCTTTGTCTATTACCATCCTGGTGCGTGATTTCCCCTGTCTTTCTGATGTGACCGGCTAACATCTGATTCACGACCATCCGGAGCTGGATTTCTTTCTCCATTATTATGCGGATGCTTTTGTGCAAAAACTCTGCTGCTATGTCATTTTCAGATTTCTGATTGTCGTAATATAAACACTGAACCTGTTCCATATCGTTTGACATCATTTTTGGAATTTAGTATCAGTCAGACAGTAAACAGAGGAAACTGTTTTGGATGGATTAAAATTGAGATTTGTGTAGTAACTGTTTTATTATGTTTATATACAGATAACATTGGTGATAATGAGTATATTACTAAATGTTATAGTTGTATCTGTTGTATTTATTTATCGTAAATAAATAGTTGTGTATATTAATAATTATCTCTATAATTAACACATGATTAAAACTTTGTTTAACGGGTAAATCTATGTCAAAGTATCTTGATCCAAAGGCTGATCTTACCTTTAAAAAAGTTTTTGCCGAACATAAAAACCTTTTAATCAGTCTGCTTAATGCTCTTCTTCCCCTCGAGGAGGAGCAGCTGATTGAATACATTGAGTACTGGCCTGCTGAAAAGATTCCAAGAAGATCAGAAATTGAAAATGATTCTATTGTTGATGTCTGCTGCAGGGATAAAAGAGGCAGAGAATTTCTGGTAGAAATGCAGATGGCCTGGTCAGAGGAATTTAGAAAACGTGTTCTGTTCAATTCGGCAAAGGCATATGTGGCACAGAGTGTGAGTGGTCAGGACTACAATAATTTGCAGCCGGTATATTCCCTCAATTTTATAAATTCCAACATGAAACTGGATGTGGACGGATATTATCATCACTACAGACCGGTTCATGAAAAGAATACCAATGAAATAATCGACGGACTGCAGCTGGTATTCATAGAGCTGCCGAAGTTCAGGCCTGAAACGATAAGCGAGAAAAAAATGCAGGTTCTGTGGCTTCGATATCTGACAGAAATCAACTCTCAAATCAGTGAGGCACCGGTGGAACTGCTGGAAAATACGGAAATAAACCAGGCTCTCAGTATTCTCGAAACGTCATCGTATACAGAAGAGCAGATGAGAACATACGACAGATTCTGGGATAACATAAGTATCTACAGAACACTGGAAGGGGCATGAAACCGCGAATCACAAATGAGAATCATTGCTGAAAAAAAATGTGACAAAGCCGAACAGGAACGTGACGAAGCTAAGGCTCAGGTGGAATCAATGATAAATTTCCTGAAACTGCAGGGTATGTCAGACAGCAAGATAGCAGAAATAATCAACTCAAAAGAAAAAAATACAACTGAGTCTGAAGAAACCGTCAAATAACATTTCGAGGAGAGTTCTTCATGCCAGAAAAACTGTAACAGTGAAGATTGTGCAGAAAAAGAAAGATACTTCATTTTGAAGACAACGGAGCCGCGGGATTTTAAGTGTCATATACCCAACTGACTGGAGTGGAGTAGTATGTTGAAACCAGTACGTGTCGGAGCTGAACAGTTTCATGAACTTATCGAAAGCAACTGCTATTATTTAGATAAAACATCCTTTATAAGAACTGTTTTTCAGGATAATCAGTCTGATGTAATGCTGATTACCAGACCGAGACGATTCGGAAAGACCCTCACCATGTCGACGTTCTATGATTTTCTGTCACTTGATCCTGAGAATCCCGGAGATGTTTCACGTCAGGAAAGATGGTTTAGAGACACCGAAATCTTTAAGGACAAAGAATTCTGCAGTAAGTATATGGGAAAGTTTCCGGTAATTTTTATTTCTCTGAAATCTGTTGAAGGTAATGATTTTGCCGGAGCATACAGACAGTTAGCTTCAACAGTTCATAAAATGTTTTGTCAGTTTCGGTATCTTGCATCAAGTGACAGGTTAAGCAGCGATGAAATTGATAATTTCAAACTGTACCTTAATAAATCCTACCTCACTGATATCAATAACAGCAATGATATCAAGGATTCTCTTTCAACATTGACATCACTTCTTTATGAGCACCACGGAATAAAACCGATAGTTCTTATAGATGAATATGATGTTCCAATAGCCAAAGCAGCCCATAAAAAATACTACGATGATATGATTGACGTAATCAGACTGTTCCTGGGAAATGCTCTGAAAACCAACTTTAATCTTGGAAGAGCAGTACTTACAGGATGTCTGAGAGTGGCAAAGGAAAGTATTTTTACGGGACTCAACAATTTTAAACTCTGTTCAGTACTGGATACCGGCAAAAGAAAAATATCTCTTGGAATCGGCTTTACAAAGGAGGAAACAGAGGAGGTTCTCTCTTATTACGGACTGTCGGATTACTATGAGGAAGTAAAAAAAAATTACGACGGCTATTATTTTGGCAAGGTACATATGTACTGTCCCTGGGATGTGATGTCATTCTGTGATGATAACAGTGAAAAGGATGAAGAAGATCCGGAACCTGTTAAGTTGAAAAACTACTGGATAAATACCAGCAGCAATGATGCAATTGAAGAATTCATGGGTAATTTTGAATCGGATGAGATGGATAAGATGCAGACTCTTCTGGATGGCGGCTCCATCACCACTCCGGTAAGAGAATCTCTGTGCTACGAAGATTTAAAGGATCATGACATTACAGATTTCTGGACATTGCTGCTCTATACCGGTTACTTGACTTTTAATCCTGAAAAGACCATCTATCCGGATGATGAGACGAAAAAATCTGACGAAATCGAACAGGATAAAAACAGTGAAGCCGGACAGAATGAAGAAAAACCAAAGAATTATGAAACACTGTATTCTCTTTACATACCGAATCGGGAAATCAGAAATTGTTTTAAGTCCAAAATCATGGATTACTTCTGCAACAACCAGAAGATGAAGAATTATACTGCTGATTTCGTAAAAGGTCTGTTTGGCGGTGACGGCGAAAAGGTGGAGAACAGTCTGAACGGACTGCTGTCAAAATATGTATCAATAAGAGATTTCTCCACTAAAGCTCCGAAGGAAAACTACTACCACGGATTCATAAACGGACTGCTGATAAACGGAGCATCTCTGATAAAGGAGCAGAAATCAAATTTAGAATGCGGAAATGGATATGTAGATCTGATAATAAAACCGAAGGATGCAAGCGGCAGCATAGTGATCCTTGAATTAAAGCAGACTTCAGATGAAGACGTGGACAAGGGAAAGATAGCCGTAGAGGCAATAGAACAGATAATGCGGAAAAAGTATGCAGATCCGTATATCAGCAGAACAGATACCAAAGCAGTTCTGATATACGGAATATGCTTCTGTAAAAAGGAATGTTCGGTTGTAAGTAAAAAACTGAAATAAAAGCGGATACCTGTCATTGGACAGTAAAATTTCTGAATCAAGTCTTAACGAAGATTTGACCTGATACATATTTTACATTTCAGATATCAGTTATGATCAGTCTATCAGATCAGTTTGTGTTAAAGAAGAGACAGGGTGCTTATTGTCTGACTCTGTTATGGAATAGTGTTGATCCAGAAATAAATATGATAAATCATAAAGCTATATGAGCGAAAAATTTTACTTTTTTAGTTCAAAAATATAAATACTTTATGAATGTATTGTGTTTCTGTGGCATCAACACTTTTGTTGAACAGAGTCTATTGTCTCAATTAATGTTTGATTGATTCAGAGTATCCGGAAGGAAGGTTATGAAATTTGATAGTTGTGTTTTCAACCTGTTTAAACGGGTTTCTGCCGTTGCTGTTCTGACTGTTCTTACAGGTACGGTTCCGCAGGTATCTGCCGGTGAGCAGACAGCAGAGAGAATTGCGGCACTCAAGACTATGGCAAGTGCGTTGCGTTATTCTGCTGAACTTGTAAATTCCAAAAGAGTTCTTGCCGGACATAAGGCTCTCAATGGCACGCTGTGTAAGAACGGCCTTGCAGACAACTGCTCTGAAGAGGAAAGTATAGCTCTCAGGTGCGGATTCCCAGATGCAACTCCCGAGGGCATTGTGAGAGCTCTTGATGCAGATCTTGGTGAGATTTCGGAAGACGGTGCGGTTCCGGAAAACAAGTGGGTATATGTTTACAAGAAGTGGAAAGATGCGAGTCAGATCCTGGTATCCATGAACGGAATTCCGATTCCTGACGCTTTTGAAAGCAATGAGGAACTTACCTACAAGAACAAGTGCTATATTTTTTATAATACACCGTGCTTTCATGATCCCCGCGATTCAAAGTTTGACGGCAATCATGACGGTATTCAGATCAGGATTTTTTCTGACGGCTGCTAGGAACGGCTGCAGATTATTCTCCGTGAATTTTGACGCTTTTATGAAAGTTAAGGCGACAGATGATTATCTGCCGCCTTTATGATTTACCTTTCCGGTATATGGTCACAGACTCTTTCGGAGAACTGCTTTTATAAGGGATCAGTCAGTCATTCTGTCACCGGTTTCCTTTATGTACTGCTCCCTTAGTTCTATGATCCTGACTTTATCCAGACCTTCTTCGATTTTTACTTTCAACCAGTCTACGAATCTTTTTCCCTTTTTATTAAGCCTTCTGCTTTCTGGTTCTTTTTTCAGTGCAATTTCCGCTGCCGTCCGCATATGCTTCCAGAAGCTGTAGAACGGAAGTTTGATTTTCACCATATATCCCTTTGCATCTTCAATGACGTAACCCTCTATATGTCCGATCTGCGGATCCAGTGTTTCCTGCTGCTGCTCCCGGTACCATGATTTGAACTCTTCAGCTGAATTGAGAGTGCAGGCTGCCGTCTTGACCTCAATTCCCAGCCTTTCTCCCACCTGCTTCAGTTCTTCATAACTGCGGTGGGTGAATTCCAGATCGTTGTCTACAATGTCAAGAAGCACCACCTTGCTTTCACTGTATTTGATTATGTGCGGATCATTTACAGTATCGATGCATTCCATAACAAGAGTGACTCTGTTTTCTGTCAGGTACTTCTTCAGATATTCCTTGTCTCTGCAGCTGCTGTTCAGTACATTGCGAAAATAGTCTGCGTATTCTGCAAACGGATTTGATTTCGAGGTTGTAAAAATTTCACCGTTATACACGGATACAAGTCCGAGAAAACCGTTTTCCTTAACGTAAACCTTTGCAGGAAAACTCATTGTATCCGAAAGCACCTTGAATTTTGTTTCCTCTCTTTCGTCAATATTGAAAAACTTTCGATATCCTCTTGCCACGATTGTTCCCGAGTATATGTCAATAAACAGTCCTCTTGCGGTTACAGTCTGTTCATTCCAGATCCCCTTTTCGAAGGCATTTCTGGTGAAGTTGAAGGATGATATGGTTCCGAAGTTCTTTTCAGTGATATATCTGTTTTTGCGCAGATTCTGGATCAGCGCAGGAACACCGAGACCGTAGGCCGGATCAAACACCGTGTTCTTGTATTCCCGAGGTGTTATGCCGTTTTCGTCAATTTCCAGGATCCTGAGATTGCCGCCGCATTCCACCTTTCCTTCAAGACAGTAGACATTGTCATGGAGCATGGCCGGATCATTTCCGGTGTTTCTGTGACCGAACACCTGGATAAAGTCGCTGCTCTGGGTGCGATGCCAGGCTTCCGCTACGGCAGCATAGTCGTCGTAGCTGCCTGTACCGTTTATCAGATCATACGTTGATACGCCTATAAGTCCCACAGGAGGAAGTGCGGGGATCCCTCCGTGGCATACAAGAAAACGTCTGCCGTTCCAGGTGAAGTATTCACACTGTCTGAGTCTCCGGCAGAACATCCGGATGTCCTTTCTGTCAATGTCTTTGATTTGAGGAAGAGTTTTGTATTTGAAATCACTTCCTCTGAATTCCTTTTCCTCGGCATAGTTTTTCAGATTGGATTCGTGGTTTCCCTCAATAAAATGACAGTTTTTTCTGTCTCTGATGCTGATGATAAAGTTAAGTACTTCTGCGTTTTCCGTACCGCGATCAAGGAAGTCTCCGAGAAAAATATAGAGCTGATCATCTTTTAGTTCACCCAGAGCCTGCTTAAGAACAGTGAAGCATCCGTGAATGTCTCCGATGATGTTGATTCTGCCGTATGCGGAGTAATCTGCCGGCTCCAGAACAATTACAGTTTTGTGAGTCATAAAAAACCTCTAGAGTATTATCTGATCGTTGTGGCTGAATACCTGGATCCAGCTGGGCACTTCACACTTCTCAAGACTGGCGTACATTCTTTCAATGTGTCGTTCCTCAAGTCTGAACATATCCTCTCTCTGCATGTTGCGTCTGATACATTCCTCCTTTGGAACATCGGAAAAATCCACCATTATCACTCTGTATCTCAGTTCCTTTGCCGCATCCCGGTATCTCGTCAGATCGGATGTTTTTACATGACATGCGTCAACAACCGTGAAGTCTCCTCTTCTGAATCTGGTTTCCAGCATTTCATCAAGACATTTGAACACAATGGTGTTTACCTTCTGGGATATATCCATCTTCCCTTCCGGAGTCATAATCGGAGCGGCAAACAGCAGTCTGAGTCTGTCAGTGGATATTGTGTACGGCTCCAGTCCGTTTTCCCGTATCCATGTTGATTTCCCGGATCCGGGAAGTCCTCTGGTGAGCAGAAGAATTCTCATGTGATCTCCTTTTCTGTTTTTTTGTAGTTTTTATAGTCAGTATAATCAGTTATCACAGTCTGAAAAGCAGAAGGGATTGCCGAAAATAAAAGAAAAATTGGATTTACCATACTTTCTAATTGACGGATATGAGGAGTTCGGGCGAGGAAAGAAGAGAACCTATATCTGGTATGCAGTGGCAGATCTGCGTCACTGCTGTAATACTTGCGTCAAATGTCTTTCTGAATTTCAGACTTTATAAAACTTTAGGAGAATAATACTATGTCAACTACCCGTCACCTAAAGGAAATGGGCTTGTAACTGCCCAGCCGTCGTAACGGATGTTACTCCTGCGGCCTTTAACCCCGATAGGTATTACTACCTAAAGTGGCGTTACATCATAGGGTGGCTGACAGCACCCTT
>JAEEGI010022870.1_pt1 | contig 12318 bp, 8 predicted proteins | sample 8958751 | NCBI WGS metagenome assembly JAEEGI01 (sample SAMN16246545, study PRJNA631951) | gut metagenome | biome: gut microbiome; feature: rumen; material: KS-attached | host: Bos | place: Iran: Karaj | collected 2018-10 | reverse complement strand
TAGCCGGCGATGCCGGTCTCTTCCCCGGCCTTCAGCTCCGCCTTCACAGCGCCCTGATAATTCAGGGTCACGTCCTGGTCGAAGCAGAAGGTGCCGTCAGCTTCGAACCAGAAGGCATACTCGATGCCGGTGCCAAAACCGATGGAGGCCAGATCGAATACGGTGATCTGATCGTCCACCTTGGTGGCCGTCATGTTGAGCACAGCGCCCCCATAGGTGGCGTCCGGCGTGACGGTGACGGCGTCCGCTGCGTTGACTGCGAAGGCGCCGCCCAGAAGGGAGACCACCATCACAAGGGCCAGCAGCAGGGACCAGAATTTCTTGCCAGTTCTCATGTTTCTTCTCCTTTTCTTTGATTTCCTTCAAAAAGACCGCGCCGCTTTCCCGGTGGGAACTCCCTCTGAGGATCGGCACATGAAAAGCGGCAGCAGTACATTTCTGCTAAATTGAGCATGGTCACATGGCTTTCGTTTGTGAGAGCTTACTAACAGCTGTATTATAAAGCCCAAAAGTGAAAATGGCAAGACTTTGGTCATACATTTTTCCCCTGAAATTCGTCATATTTTCCTCTGACGGAGGTCATTTTCCCAGTTTGTGCCGATTCTTCCTGTTCTTTCCAGGGCAAGAAGCGCATAGGCTGATGCTGGGGAGGGCCGGAACCTCCGGTTCCTCCGGTACAGAAAAGGAGGGATCGCTCTTTGGATACGAACACCATTTATCGGGACATGGCCGTCCGCACGGGCGGAAACATCTATATCGGCGTGGTGGGCCCGGTGCGCACCGGCAAATCCACCTTCATCAAGCGTTTCATGGAGACCCTGGTGCTCCCCGGCATCGAGGATGTGTACCGCCGGGAGCGGGCCAGAGACGAGCTGCCCCAGAGCGGCTCCGGCCGGACGGTCATGACCAGCGAACCGAAATTCGTGCCGGAGGAGGCGGTGCAGATCACCGCGGGCGGGGCCCGGTTCTCCGTGAGGCTCATCGACAGCGTGGGCTATCTGGTGGAAGGGGCCGCCGGAGCGGAGGAGGACGGTTCCCCCAGGATGGTGACCACCCCCTGGTTCGACCACGAGATCACCATGGCGGAGGCGGCGGAGACCGGCACGCGGAAGGTGATCGCGGAGCACTCCACCATCGGCATCGTCATGACCACCGACGGCAGCATCACGGAGATCCCCCGGGAGAACTATATCCCCGCGGAGGAACGGGCCGTGCGGGAGCTGAAAGCCCTGGGCAAGCCCTTCATCCTGGTGCTGAATTCCGCCGAGCCGGAGAGCGCGGAGGCCAGGGCCCTGCAGCAGGAGCTCCAGGAGAAATACGACGTGGACTGCGTGCTCATTTCCTGCCTGAACCTGACGGCGGAGGATGTGACGGCGGTCATCCGAGCGGCGCTGCAGGAATTTCCCCTGACGGAGCTGGGCATTTACCTGCCGGACTGGCTGGACGCCCTGGGGCCGGAGCACCCCCTGAAGGCGGAGCTGTACCGGGCCCTGAAGGAAGCCTGCGCCGACGCGGCGAGGCTGCGGGATGCAGAGAGCGCTGCCCGGCGGATCGCCGGGATCGAGGCCGTTGAACAGGCGGGGATCAAGGAGGTGCGGGCGGATTCCGGCGGCGTGACCCTGCGCCTGACGCTGCCCCGGGAGCTCTTCTACCGGACCCTCAGCGAGTCCAGCGGCGTGCCCGTTGCCGGAGACGGGGACCTGATGCTGCTGCTGACGGACATGGCGAAAGTGCGCCGGGAATATGAGCGGGTACGCACCGCCCTGCGGGAGGTGCGGGAAAAGGGCTACGGCGTGGTCTTCCCCGACACGGGGGAGCTGACTCTGGCAGAGCCGGAGATCGTGCGGCAGGGGGGCAAATACAGCGTGCGCCTCAAGGCCAGCGCCCCCAGCATCCATATGATCCTGGCCAACATCGAAACGGAGGTCTCCCCCGCCATCGGCAGCGAGAAGCAGAGCGAGGACGTGATCAACTATCTGCTCCAGGAATTCGAGGGGGACACGGGGAAGATATGGGAATCCAACGTCTTCGGAAAGAGCCTCTACGACATCGCCTCCGAAGGCCTCCAGGCCAAGCTCAAGCGCCTGCCGGAGGACAGCCGCTTCAAGCTCCAGGAAGCCCTGCAGCGCATCGTCAACGAAGGGGCCAACGGCATGATCTGCATACTGCTATAAAAAACACCGGCAGCGGTCTTGAACCGCTGCCGGTGCGACGTATGTCCTTTGTCTGTTTACTGTTCCGCCTTGCCGAACTTTTCCTCGGCGCAGGCCTTGATGGCCATGACCGCGCCCTGGATGCCGGTACGGGAGGTGTTGATGCACAGGTCATAATTATCCATGCTGCGCCAGTTGGTGCCGGTGTAGAACTTGTGGTAGTTGGCCCGGCCCTTGTCGATCTTGTTCAGCACGCTTTCCGCATTTTTGGGGTCCTGTCCGTATTCATTGACGATGCGGTTGATCCGGTCTTCCTTGTCGGCGTAGATGAAGACCCGCAGCAGCTGGGGATGGTCCCGAAGCACATAATCCGCGCAGCGGCCCACGATGACGCCGTTGCCGGTGCGGGCGATGTCCCGGATCACGTCGGACTGGATCATGAATGCCTGGTCGTTCACCGGCACGGTGTATTCCGCGGTGACGTCGGAGGCCAGGTAAGCCGCAGTGGCCAGGTTGAAAAGGAAACTGTTGGAGGCTTTTTCCTCCGTCCTCTCGATGAATTCCTCGCTGAGGCCGGTCCTTTCCGCCGCCATCTCGATCAGGGCCCGGTCGTAGTATCCGTAGTTCAGAAGGGCGGCCACCTCGCGGCCGATCAGCCGCGCGCCGGTGCCGAATTCCCTGCTGATGGTGATGATGGAATATGCCATTGCTCTCCCCCTTTTCCCTTGTGCCGGAGCGCCCGGCTCTATTTTCCTGGGTTCCCGCTGTTCCTGTATTATATATGGTGAAGGGCCGCTTGTAAATGTTTTTTTCAGGTAAGAAAGAGGGTTCTTTTATCCTTATCCGCTTCCTCCAGACTGCCGATATATTCATAGGGATATTTCTTATTGAAGCAGCGGAGGATCTTCCCCCCGGGAAGCAGACGCTTGGTGGCGCCCCCCGCTCCCAGGCTGAGGACGCTGCACAATTCCTCCATCATGGCCACGTTGTAGAGGCAGACGGCCCCTGCCTTCGCCCAGCCCACATTTTCATAGCCCCCGGCGGAGAATTTCTGCCGGTAGAGGTAATAGGGCGCGTAGCCCTCCTCCGGCAGCCGGGCCAGGGAATAATCCAGCATCTGCCCCACCGTCTCTCCGGGCAGGCCCTCCAACTCCATGCCGTTCAGGTCCGCCCCCCGCTTCCGGGTCAGGCTGTGGACGGTGACGTTCTCCGGCCCCATGGCCAGCACCTCCTCCAGGCTGGCGCGGAAGCCTTCCCTGCTGTCCTCCGGGAGACCGGCGATCAGGTCCATGTTGATCTGGCCGCCGAAATGCTCCCGGGCCAGAGCATATCCCTCCCGGACTTCCCCGGCGCTGTGGCGGCGGCCGATGGCCGCCAGCACCCGATCATCCATGGTCTGAGGATTCAGGCTGATGCGCGTCACGCCCGCGCTGCGGAGGACGAGGAGCTTTTCCCGGGTAATGGTGTCGGGCCGCCCGGCTTCCACGGTGTATTCCAGGCCGTTTGGAAGGTCAAAGGCCTCCGCAAGCCGGTCCAGGGTCCGGCGCAGCTGCTCCGCATCCAGAGTGGTGGGCGTGCCGCCGCCCCAATAGACCGCTTTGACCTTCAGCCCCAGCTGGCGGACCAGGGCCCCCGTATCGGCGATCTCCCGGCCCAGGGCCTCCACATAGGGCTCCACCAGCTTCAGGGACTTCTCTACGCTGTGGCTCACGAAGGAGCAGTAGGCGCAGCGGGTGGGACAGAAAGGGATGCCCACATAGAGGATGATGTCCTTCTCCCCCAGGCTGTCCTTCACTTCCAGCCCCGTCTTCGCCGTCTCCGCGCAGAGGGCGGCCCGGCGTGGGCTGAGGCTGTATTCCTCTTGCAGCCAGGCGGCGGTCTCCCCCGCGTCCCGGCCCGTTTCTTCCATATGGCGGGCGGCCAGCTTGCCGGGGCGCACCCCCGTGAGGCTGCCCCAGGGAGGGGCCTGGCCCAGAGCGGACACGCAGGCGCGGAAGATGCTCTCCTTCACCAGCCTTTGCAGGGCCCGCTTGCGAAGGAGCGTTTCCTCCGGCAGAGGCCCGGCCAGCCGGGCGACGCCCTCATGGTCCCGGTCCCGGTAATGCAAAGACGCCCGGGCGCAGCTCCCCGCCAGGGAACTGACCAGCAGGTCCCCCTCGCCGCCGAAATCCGGCAGGTAGGCCATCAGGGCCTGCTCGGCGGCATAGAGATAATCGTGGCCCGCAAGCTGAATGGGAAGTGCCATGGCTCAGTCCCGGTCTTCCATGGCGTCCAGCACGAAGGGATTGAAGCGCCGCTCCCGCTCCATGGTGGTGGAGTCCATATGGCCGGGATAGACCTCATAGTCCCCCTCCAGGGAAGCCAGCCGCCGGAGAGAACCCATGATGGCGGTCATGCTGCCGCCGGGGAAATCCGTGCGCCCGCAGGAGCCGCGGAAGAGGGTGTCGCCGGTGAAAAGCGCGTTTTCACAGCGGAGGGTCACGCTGCCCCGGCTGTGGCCGGGGGTCTCCATCACGTGGAATTCCAGCTTGCCCACGGGGATGACGTCCCCTTCCTTATAAAAACACAGCTCGTCGCCGCCCTTGTAGCGCATCTCCTCGTCCACGCCCTCGGTGCTGACGTCCAGGGCATGGATATAGACCGTGGCGCCCGTGGCCTCGTATAGGGAGAGCACCGCCCCGGTGTGGTCATAATGGCCGTGGGTGATGAAGATGGCCTCGGTCTTCAGGCCGTTGTCGTCGATATAGTTCAGGATGGTGCCGGATTCCGCGCCGGGGTCGATGACGGCGCAGCTCAGGGTGGTCTCGTCCGTCACCACATAGCAGTTGGTTCCCAGCTGCCCCACGGAAAAGCCCTTGATCAGCATGATTATTCCTCCTAATGGTGATCGCAGCCCGCAGAGGGGGCTGCGATTGTTTTACAGTGTATCCGTATCCAGAATCAAAGTCACGGGGCCGTCGTTCACCGAGGAGACCTGCATCTCCGCGCCGAACTCCCCGGTCTGGGGCGGGAAGCCCCGCTCCCGGCAGCGGCGAAGGAAATACTCATAGAGGGGGATGGCCTCGGCGGACTTGGCCGCCTGGAGAAATTCCGGACGCCGCCCATGCTTCACATTGCCGTAGAGGGTGAACTGGCTCACCACCAGCAGGCCGCCCCCCACGTCGCTGAGGCTGCGGTTCATCTTCCCCGTCTCATCCTCGAAGACCCGGAGACCGGTGATCTTTTCCGCCAGCTTTTCCGCCTGGGCTTCCCCGTCCCCCGTCTTGATGCCCAAAAGCACCAGGTAGCCCCGGCCGATCTGCCCCACGGTCCGGCCTTCCACGGTGACGGAGGCGGCGCTCACTCTCGTTACCACTGCGCGCATGGCTTATCTCTCCTTGATCTCTTCCGTACCGGGGCGCAGCACGTCCCGCACGCTGCGGATGCCCCGCAGATGGCGCATGGCGCCCTGCAGGGTCGCCAGGTCCCGCACCAGGACGCTGAGCTGGGCCACGGCGAGGCCGTCGCTGAGTTCCCGGATATTCATGGAGGTGACGCCCACCTTGTCCGCATTCAGGGCGGTGACGATATCCAGGATCAGGTTCTGCCGGGCCTCGGCGGTGATGGTGAGGGCTGCGGTATACTGCTGGGTGCCGGTGTCCCCCCACTGGACGGGGACCCAGCGGCCCGCCTCCTTGACGTCCTCGGCGGCCTTGCGGTAATTCATGCAGTCTCTCCGATGGATGGACACGCCGTAGCCCTTGGTGATGAAGCCCACGATGCTGTCCCCCGGCACGGGGGTGCAGCAGCGGGAGAATTTCACCAGGAAATTGTCCAGGTCCCCCACCAGGACGCCCTGGACGCCGGCGGGCTTCCGCTCCGGCTCCTTGGTGAGCAGGTCCTCGGGCTGGATCTTGCTTTCCTTCTGGGACTTGGAGGCCTCTTCCTTGAGGCGGTTGAGGCAGCGGACGGTGGTCATGCCCCCGTAGCCCACGGCGGCGAACATATCGTCCAGGGAAGTGACCGCCAGCTTTTTCAGCACGGTGGGCATGATCTCCTGGTCGTAGAGCAGGTCCGCGCTCATTCCGGCGTGCTTCAGGGCCGCTTCCATGGCGGCCTTGCCGCGGACGATGTTCTCCTCCCGCTTCTCCTTCTTGAACCACTGGCGGATCTTGGTGCGGGCCGTGGCGCTCTTGGCCAGGCTGATCCAGTCCCGGGCGGGGCCCTTGGAGGAGGGGGAGGTGCTGACCTCCACGATGTCCCCGTTTTCCAGCACCCGGTCGAAGGAGACGATGCGCCCGTTGACCTTGGCCCCGGTCATGTGGTTGCCCACCTGGGAGTGGATGGAATAGGCGAAGTCGATGGGGGTGGCGCCGGCGGGGAGATTGATCACGTCCCCCTTGGGGGTGAAGACGAATACCTCGTCCGCGAACATATCCACCTTCAGTTCACTGATGAACTCCGGCGCGTCGGTGTCCTGCTGGGCTTCCAGCAGGCTGCGGATCCAGGCGAATTTCTCCTCGTCCGCCTTGCCCTGGATGCCTTCCTTGTATTTCCAGTGGGCCGCCACGCCGTATTCCGCCGTGTGGTGCATTTCCCGGGTGCGGATCTGCACCTCGAAGGGGATGCCCTCGGAGCCGATGACGGAGGTGTGGATGGACTGGTACATATTGGGCTTGGGGGTGGCGATATAATCCTTGAATCGGCCGGGGATGGGGGTGAAGAGCTCGTGGATCTGGCCCAGGACATTGTAGCAGTCGGGCACGCTGTCCACGATCACGCGGAAGGCGCAGAGGTCCAGGATCTCGTTGAATTTCTTGTTCTGCGCCATCATTTTCCGATAGATGCTGTAAATATGCTTCAGTCTGCCCGAAACCTCGCAGGCCACACCGCACTCGTCCATGCGCTGCTTGATGCGCCCCTGGATCTTGTCCATGAACTCGCTGAGTTCTTCCATGCGGGCGTCCAGCTGGACCACGATCTCCTGATAGCCGATGGGGTCCAGATAAATGAGGCTCAGGTCCTCCAGCTCCCACTTGACCCGCTGCATGCCCAGCCGGTGGGCCAGAGGCGCGTAGATCTCCATGGTCTCCAGGGCCTTCTCCCGCCGCTTGGCCTCGGACTGGAAATTCATGGTGTGCATATTGTGGAGCCGGTCTGCGATCTTGATGAGGATGACGCGGATATCCTTGGACATGGCCAGCAGCATCTTGCGCAGATTTTCCATCTGCGCTTCCTCTTTGGTGGTGTAGACCACCCGGGTCAGCTTGGTGACCCCTTCCACCAGGTCCGCCACTTCGCTGCCGAAGAGCTTGGAGACCTCCTCATAGGTGGCGTCCGTGTCCTCGATGGTATCGTGGAGCAGACAGGCGATGATGCTGTCCTCATCCAGGCCCATGCCCGCGCAGATGCTGGCGGCGGCCAGGGGATGGGAGATGTAGGGCGACCCGTCCTTCCGGAGCTGGCTGCCGTGCTTGTCCCGGGCATACTCGTAGGCCTTGCGCACTCTGGCTTCGTCCAGATTCGGGTTGTAGTGGCGGGATTTCTCCACCAGCTCGGCATAAAGCCGCTCCATATCGTCCGCCTTGGCGGAATCGGGGGAGGGCAGCGCCCCGTCGATGCGTTTGACGTCCTCGTTCATGTGCCTTCCGTTTCCTCAGCGCAGGTTTTGCAGCAGGGCGGACTTGCTGAGGTCCGCTTTTCCCTCAAAACGGGGAATGGTGATCTCCATGATCCCCTCCGACTCCGTCAGCCGGATAAGTCCCAGCTCATCCAGGACCCAGAGGCAGACCAGCACCCGCCCCGGCACCGGCACCCCGGAGCGCAGCGCGATGTCCGGCAGCAGGGTGGCCGTCTCCTCGTCGAAGCGGCGGGCCCGGCGGGTGAGATAGCGCCACACCCGGCCCATATCGCTGCGGTCCGGCAGCAGGATGGCCCGCTCCATGGGCTGGAGGCTCTGACCGCTGCGGAAGCGGCGGGCCATGCCCACGCTGGGGTCCCCCGGCATGCGGCTGGGGCGCACGTCCCGCAGCAGGAGCTGCACCGTGCGGTTGCCGCGAAAATCGTTGACGCCCGGCTCGAAGGCCAGGTCCACCAGGCTGCCGGGATGGATGCCCAGCTCCCGGACGGAGACGCCGAAGAACACGCAGTCGAACCGCAGCCCGTTCTTCACGCCCACCAGCTTCAGATGCCGGTCCCCCCCGATGGGGATCAGGGCCTCGGCCACCACATCCCGCATGCAGAGGGTGGGCGGCGGATTGCCGACGCCCCAGGGGGACATGAGCTTGAGAGCTTCGATCTCCCCCAGGGTCAGGTAAGTGGGGTCCTCCACGCAGAAATCCAGCAGGATATGCTGCTGGGGCCGGTCCCCCTCATGATTGCGGTAGTATACGGCGAGACGCTGGCGCAGCGCGTCCACCCGGTCCCGCCGAAGGGTCAGCCCCGCGGCCAGCTCATGGCCGCCGAAGCTGGTCAGCTCTTCCTTTGCATCGTCCAGGGCGTCGAAGATGCCGAAATCCCCGTAGCTGCGGCAGGAGCCGCGGCCCTCCTCCCCCTCCAGGCAGATGATGACGGCGGGGACGCCGAACTTCTCCGCCAGGCGGGAGGCCACGATGCCGCTGACCCCATGGTGCCAATTCTCGGAGGCCAGCACGATGGGCTCCTCCAGATGCCGGGCATCCCCCAGCATATCCAGGGCTTCCCGGAAGACCCGGTCCTCCACGTTCCGCCGCTCCGTATTCATGGCGCAGAGCTCCCCGGCCAGACGCTGCGCTTCCCGCCGGTCCTCCGCCATGAGCAGGTCAAAGGCCACCCGGACCCGGCCCATCCGCCCGGCGGCATTGAGCTTGGGGATGAGGGAAAAGCTGATGTCCGTGCCGGAGATGCGGCTCTTGTCCACGAAGATGGCCGCCATGAGGCTGTCCAGCCCCGCATATTCCCGGGTGCGCAGCATATTGATGCCCCGGCGGATCAGCACCCGGTTCTCCCCGGTGACGGGCATGATGTCCGCGATGGTGCCCAGGGCGGTCAGCGCGCCGTAGCGTTCCAGCAGCTGATCCTCCGTTCCGGGCCCTTCCAGGGCGGAGACCAGCTTGAAGGCCACGCCCACCCCCGCCAGGCCCTTGAAGGGGTATTCGTCGTCCTTCCGATGGGGGTCCACCACCGCCACGGCGGGGGGCAGCTCGCCCACGCACTCATGGTGGTCCGTCACCACCACGTCCATGCCCAGCTCGGAAGCCCGCCGGACCTGGTGCAGGGCGGTCACGCCGCAGTCCACCGTCACCATCAGGGTCACGCCCTGGGCGGCCAGGGAGCTGAGGGCTTCCTCGCTGATGCCGTAGCCCTCCGTCAGCCGCTCGGGGATGTAGGGGATGCAGCGGAGGCCCTGCCGCCGGAACCAGGCGGTCATCAGCGCGGTGGCGGTGATCCCGTCCACGTCGTAGTCGCCGTAGACGGCCACGGTCTCCCTCTTCCCCACCGCGGCCTGGATGCGGGATACCGCCTTGTCCATGTCCTTCATGGCCATGGGGTCGCGGAGCAGGCCGGCATCCTCCCGCAGGAACTCGGCCGCCTCCTCCGGCGTCCGCACCCCGCGGGCAGAGAGAAGTGCGGCGGTCAATCTCCGGCAGCAGCCGGACTTCCAGATGGCATATGCCGCCGCGTCGTCGCACTTGCCGACACGCCACGCACCGTATGCTTGCATCGCCGCACCTCCCGTTTCGGGGGAAAGGCCCCCGCAAATTCCTTAATAAAGTTATTTTACAGAAAAAGACATAAAAAGGCAAGGTGGAAAACCCTGTCCGGCTTCACTTTTCTGTAATATTTGCCAAGGATGGGGCTCACCCCTCCAGGTCCATGACCATCTGCACCCGGCGGGCATGGCGGCCGCCCTCGAAGGGCGTGTCCAAAAACAGGTCCACGATCTTCATGGCCAGGCCCGCCCCGATCACGCGGCCGCCCAGGGCCAGGACATTACTGTCGTTGTGGCGGCGGGTCATCTCGGCGGAGAAGCAGTCGCCGCACAGGGCGCAGCGGATGCCCTTGACCTTGTTGGCCGCCATGGACATGCCGATGCCGGTGCCGCAGCAGAGGATGCCCTTCTCCGCCTCGCCGGAGGCGACGGCCTTCGTCACCAGGGCCGCATAGACGGGGTAATCGCAGCTGGCTTCGGAATCGGTGCCGTAGTCGGTGAAGGGGACGCCCCTCTCCGTCAGGTGTTTCTTGATCTCTTCCTTGAGGGCAAAGCCCCCGTGGTCGCTTCCCAGTGCAATCATAACGGCGTTCTCCTTTTGATGTTATTTTGATGTTATAAAGTGAGTTTCCTTTTCATGTGACTCATGCAGTAGAGATCGGGGGCACGGATACGCAGATTGCGCAGTCAGGATTCTCGTCAGGTCGTTCAAAAACCGCAGGGAATACTTTGTGTATTGCCGAGGATTTTTGGGCGGCCTGGCGGGGATCCGGCAAGCAAGATGCGTGTCTGGGTCCCCCGATCTCTACTGCCAATTAAAACGGCCAATAGCCCCCGAACCAGCGGAGGAAGGTGTTGCCGTAGCCGGCAGTATAGGTGAGGCCGCTGAGGGCGGGGTAAAAGAAGGCGAAAAGCAGGGCGCAGCCGCAGACGAGGATAAGGCCGGTATGGTCCCGCCGGGTGAGGCTGCGGCGCTGGCAGTCCCGCAGGCAGCGCCCCAGGGCCAGGGCCAGAAAGACGGTGGCGGGGAAATAGTGGTAGATGAAGGCGCAGCGCTCCACCGTCACCCAGGGCAGGAGGCAGCTGAGGTAGCCCGCCAGGATGAACCAGGCCATCCGGTCCCCCCGGATGCCCTTCACCGCCATGGCCGCCATGGCCCCCAGGCCGGTCCACCAGAAAAGGGGATTGCCGCAGGCGCCGATGGCGGATTTCACCTGATAGGCATCGTCGAAATAATGGAGATAGTAGAGGATGGGTCGGACATCCAGCATCCACATCCACCAGGTAGACTGATAGGGGTGGGTGGCCTCCAGCGCGCTGTGGTAATGATACATATACCGGATGTTCTCAAGGATCAGCTTGAGATAATCCAGGCTGCGCATGGACACTCCCGCGGCCCGGGCATAGGGGGCATAGGCGAGATAATAGGCCAGGGCGGGGAAAAGCAGGAAGAATACGCAGCTCCAGGCGACGGTGGGCAGGAAATAGGCGGTGAGCTCCTCCCGGAAGCCACGGCGGCGGAGCCTTTCCCCCTGGCGCAGGGCCCAGAGCACCGCCAGGCCGCCCCCGGCAAAGACGCAGGTCCACTTGCTCACCACCCCCAGGGCAAAGGCCGCCCCGCTGAGGCACAGGGGCGCCAGCGTTCGCCGCAGGGGGGTGTCCCAGGGCTGGGTATAGTAGAGATAGAAGAAGAAATACATCAGCAGCGTGAAGAACACGCTGTACGTGTCGATGGTGGAGATGCGGGTCTGGGCAAAGCGCATGAAATCCAGGCCGAAGACCGCGGTGGCGCAGGTGGCCGCCATGGTGCTGCTCAGCATCAGCTTCAGGAGGATATAGAGGATCGGCAGCAGCAGCACGCCGAAGAGCGCGCCGGAAAAGCGCCAGCCGAAGGGGGTCATGCCGAAGATGCGGATGCCCAGGCCGATGATCTCCTTCCCCAGCGGGGGATGGGTGATCTCATAGACCTTGTGACCCGCCAGGTGCTCCCAGGCGGTGCGGGCATGGTAGATCTCGTCGAAATAGCAGCTGTTGCGCCAGCTCTCCTCCGCCGGCACCACGTCCTGCTCGTCGCAGATGCCGAGGGTCTCGCAGTGATAGTCCAGCCGGTTCCCCTGGGCATCCCAAAGGGCGACCTCCCCCAGCGTCAGGTCCCCCCGCAGGGCGGTGATGCGCACCCGGCGCACCTTTCCGAAGGGCTCCTCCGGCCGGAAGTAATGCCATTTCAGCACATCCGTATAGCTCTGTTCCAGGGTCTCCTCGGTCCAGGTCTCCCCGTCGGCGGACCAGGCCAGCCGGTAGCTGCCCACGGTGGCCCCGGAATAATAGCCGATCTGCCCCAGCTCGGTCTCCTCCGGGAGGATCAGCTCCGCCTTCTCCCCCGGACTGCGGAAGGTATGCCAGGAGGTGACGCCCTTCGCATCCCCCAGGTTGAGGAAGGCCAGCAGGGCGGCGGCCAGGGTGATGGCCAGCATGGGGATCAGGTCGGAGATCGGA
>JAEEGI010022869.1_pt1 | contig 12319 bp, 7 predicted proteins | sample 8958751 | NCBI WGS metagenome assembly JAEEGI01 (sample SAMN16246545, study PRJNA631951) | gut metagenome | biome: gut microbiome; feature: rumen; material: KS-attached | host: Bos | place: Iran: Karaj | collected 2018-10 | reverse complement strand
ATAAAAATTTTTCTTAAAAAAATTTTGAATAATACTTTCTATCATTTTTTTAATAATTCACTAGAAACACTTCTAATTCAATGATGGAAAAATATGAATCCTCAGTTAAATTTAAATTTTTTCCATAAGAACCATTTGGATTACTCCAATGACCCCCATTTGATAATATATTATTTTCTATTTGAAGAGAATTTTGACCACCTCCAAAAATGGGACCATAATCACAAAATAACCCAACTTTATTGTTATTATTTGTATTAAATTTTCTTTTTTGATTTAAAGAAAAAACAAAAGCGTCAGGATCAAGAAAGTACTCTCCTTTTTGTAAACTTTTCCATTTTATTTTAGTAAACCCCCCAAAAACATATCCTCCTGGAGTTTTTCCAATTACAAGAGTAGGACCTTTTTCATCACATAATCTATGAAAATCACTTAATTTATCACCGTCTTTTGTTGCTCTATATAATAAATCATATTTTATACTTTTAATAGGTGAAATCCATGAATTTATTAATCTTTCTTCTTCTATTTCATTGATCAATAAAGAATTATTTAATAATGAACAATTTTCATTTAATTTATTATTATTTTGAGTAAATTCATCCATTTTTTGTATTAAATCTTCAACTTTGAGTTTTAATGAATTATTTTCTTTTTCAATTTGAATAATTTTTTTATTCATTGATTCAATTTTTTCTTCCATTTTCTTTTCTAAACTACTATTTTCTTCTTTTAAGTCTTTTACTGTTTTCAATAAAGTTTGAATAATATCATTTTGATTTTGTTCAATTTTTTTTAATTCAATTAATATACAATCTTCTTCATCAAGGAGATTAACAAAGTAAATAGTTTTACTATTATTTTGATTATTTGAATTATTTTTAATCTTAAAATTATTAGATTGAATCATTTTATTAAGCATTTTAATTATCTTTTCAATTGAAGAAAATTGTTTAAACCAAAGATTTAATGTTTGAAGTTGAGTAAAATTAAAAATATTTCGATATATTATATTTGGAAAAGATTGTAAATCAATCAATTCAAAATAAATTGAATCACCAATTGTTCCAAAATTTAATTTAAATTCAGAAATGTTATCTTTTAGATTAATTGATGAATTTTCAATAAATTGTAAATTTGGTTTTGGAGCTTCCATAAATATATAAATAAATGATAAACATTTAGAAAAATTAATTTACATTTGAAGATATTAATTATTATTTAATTAAAGATTAAGTATATTAATAAATAACATGACATTTCTTTTATTTTTTTTATTTCAATTTATATGTTTTATCAAAGCAATTATTGAAAAAAAAATTTATTTATTGAATAATTTTGATGAAGACAATTTATCAAATAATAAAGATAATGTTTTATTTTTAAATGAGTCTTTTGAACCAAATATTGATTATTTATTAAAAGGAAATGGTTCGAAAATATTTTTGGGTTCCACTTCAAAAGATTTCACTTATATATTTTTTCAAATAAAATTATGTGAAAATACAAATCTATATTATGACATTTTTTACAACAATTCAGATGGTAATAGGACAATAAATAAAAGTTATTCAAAAAATTTTAATGTTGAACCAATTAAAGTTGACAATGATAAATTTATTAATTATATTGGTTTTGATAATGTTGAGAGTGAATTTTTATTTAGATATAATTTCATTCAAGATAATCTTACAGAAATAACAGAAGATTTTTCATTATATATAAATGTTATAAATAAATATATATATATTGAATTTTATCCTTTAGAATATGATAAAATAATTGATTATAAAATTATATTAGGGAAAAACATAACAAATGAATGTGAATTACATCAAATTCCTGATTTCTCAAACATTAAAATTTTTAATTTTTCACTTTCAACAAACAAAGATACTCTTATAATAAAATTAGATGAAATAATACTAGAATCATCGAATTATTCCATTCATATAATAGCATCTCTAAATAATATTACATTTTCATATGAATTAACTACATTTAATTATGAAATAATTCCTTATGAAATCAAAAATAAATTATATTATTTTGAAGATGAAGATAAAATTATCTTTAAAACAACTTCAAACAAAACATATTTTATTCAATGGAATGATATTTCTGCCAAATCAATTCAAATTTATAAAACAACAGATAATATAATATTTAATAGTTCATATGCCCAAGATACATTTTTTTTAACAATTTTACAAAATGAAAATTATTATATAATTTATCACTCTAAATTAGAAACAAAATACATATACTTTGATCTTTTAGATGAGAAAGGAAAATATATAGACGAAGAAGAAGGAAGTTATTTTATGTTACATGGAAACAGTAATTTAAGTTTTTATGGAAATATTGAAAAATTTAAAAAAGAAGATAATATAATATTATTTGTTTACATGAATAATATTCATAATCTAACTATCTTTAATTATTCTTTATATAATGAAAATAATAATGTAATATTAACTGATATTCCTAAAAGAATTGATGAAAATAATACTAAAGAAAATGAATATATGTTTTATTTAATTGTCAAAAAAAGCATAGAAAGTCAATTCATTCAAATAAATTTAAATGTAGAATGTATTGAAAATAATTTTGAAACAAACAAAACAGTTTATATAAAATATTTAAATTATATAGAAATAAAAAATAGGATATCTGTTAAAAAAAATAATATGAATATTCCTATTTTTTACAAAATAAATAGAACATATGATGATCATGATAAAAATTTAATATTTTATACAAAATATGAAAATACTTTTCAAATATATTATGGTGATTATATCACAGATGAAGGAACAATAAATGTAAATATGATAAATCAAATGATTCAAATTTTCAATTATTCAGATGATTTATCAAAAAATATTATAACAATTAAAGTCTTGATTAGGGAAGAAAATGAAAAAAGTTTTGAAATAATTGATAAATTTAATACAGCTTTAAATTTACACTATATCAATTCAAAAAAAAGAGAAAATTTTATTAAAAATTACAAATGTATAAATGATTTACTTATTTTAAATATATATGAAGAAAATTCAAATGATAAAATTTTATTTTTCAAAAACATAAATAAATTTGAAATTCATTATTCAAATAATTTTTCCAATTATGAAGATATCGAAAGTATATTTAAAAGTAGAGTTAATATTGTTGAAAAAATTGTAGAAGTGAAAAATAATATTGATTTAATTTATATTAATTGTTCATACTATAATAATGAACCTAATTATAATAATAAATCCATTATTTTATACCAATTGAATTTAACTAATACAAATATAGAAAATGTAGAATCAAGTTCATTTTTTTATTTATTCTTGGGGAACAATAGTAATTCTTCAATTTCTTTTAACGAAAATTTAGAAAATAAAAAAATTCAATTAAAACTTTTTCTAGAAGACTCAAAAGATAGTTCAGTTGATATTTTTTTAAAAGATGAATTAGTTTTTAAGTTAAATAATGAAAATATAACATATAATTTTTCTTTTACTGTAAAATCTGAAACAAAATTAATTTTCAATAACAAAGATAATGCATCTTTAATTAATATTCAAGTAGGATTAATTGATGAATTATATGATGTATTAAACAATACAAAATATTATAAAGAAGTCAATGATAAAATTATATTAATATACGATAAAAACCAACCTTCAATTGAAGTCAGAGTTTCAATTAAAACAAAAAATAAAAACACTGAAATATGTTTTAACCAAGATGATGAAGCAGATTTACCTTTTTTATATTTTTCAAAGGAAAATTGTGAAGAAATACTTCCTTATTCTTATAAAAGTATAAATATGAAATATAAAGAAAATAATAAAATCCAATATATTTCTTTAATTACTTCAGATAAAGTTGATTTAAATTATACTTATGTTCAAACCATTAACACTGGAGAAGAGAATGTAACTAAAATTAATTATACTGGAATTTCTCAAATTAATTTTAAAATGAAACAAAAATATTTGTTTTATCAAGTAACTCTTTGTTCAGATCCTCAAGAAGTAAAAATAAATTCTAATCATAATTATTTTTCAGAGAGAAATAATTATGGTTTGATTAATAATGAAGAAAATAAGACAAATTTATTTGAATTTACGCAAGGAAATTGTATTTTTCATTATGCCCAAATAGAAAATGAAATTAAAATTAAGAATATTGAATCAAAATCTTTAAATGTAGAAGTAAAAACAGACAATAAATCAAATATTTTTAATATTACTTTTAAGAATCTAGAAAATATTTTCAATGTAAAAGATTTTGAATATTATATAATAATGACAAATAACATTTCATTATTTAATTTATCTAATACATGTTTAATATATGATATTATAAATGATACAAATAAATATAAAGACAATAAATATTTAAAGATTTTTGATGAAAAATATCCAAAAGAATATTATTCAATAGAACCTGGACTCTATAATTCATCAATTAAAACTACAGTGGTAGCAAAGCAAAAAAAGGAACCATATATTTTAATATATTACAATATAAATGAAACATTTTCTTATGAATATCCTATTGATTCTTGGTTTTTTGGGGCTATGTTTATGACTCTTATATCAATTTTATTTTTAATTATCTTCATTTGTATTAATTATAAAAGGAATCAAAATGAAAAACGTAAAAGTTTTGATGATAAAGATTCAGAAGAATTAGAAAAAAATATAAATTTAGTTAATATTGAATAAACAATTAATTAAATAATTATTTTATTGTTTTTTTAACTGATTTAAAAATAGTTCATATTTTGTGCAATTAAAAATAATTTAAATTTTAATTAATTAGGCCATATCTTGACAGTACAAATCTAAATTCAACTCCTTTTCCCATTAAAGAGTTAAATTTATTTGTATCTTGATAATTTCCAAGAAAAGAAACTATATCACTATTTTCTGAGTTATGTACAAATTTTGTGGAAATTTCTATAGTTTCATTATTATTATAAATTAGAAGGTGAATATCATAATAATAATCTTCTAAATATTGTCTTTTCCCATCAATTCTAATTTGAATTTTATTTGATTGATAAATATATAACTTGAAATTATATGAATCATTGAGCTGAATACTTTTATTAATTGAGTGATTTTCCCAATTGATAATTGTTTCATCTAATTTTTCTTCATTATAACTTTCAAATTTTATAGCATTAAATAATGGATTTATATTTTGTATATTTCTTGTTATTTCTTCATTTTCTCTTTTAATTTTATTTAAATATTCATCCATTTTATTATACATTTGAGTAGAAAAATTATTTGTACCGTCTAAAATATTTTGTATCATCCTTAAATTTTGTTTTATTTTTTCTTTGTAATTATCACGTATCCCATTTAATCTACTTTCAAGATCCAAAAATTCTTTTCTTTTTGTTTCAAAATTTTCAAGAATTTTTTTTTTAAAGTTTTCAATTTCATCTAATTTTATTTTTTGAATAGAGTCCAATAAAATTTTATTTTTTTTACATTGTAAAGAATTTTGTTCTATTTTATTTTCAAAAATTAGTAGCTTATGAAAATCTTTTAAAAAATTCAGAATATTTTTTTCTCTAATTAAGTTTGAATTAAAAAAATGATGATGTTCATGTAAATTTCTTTCATTATTTTTGAAATCTTTACAACATTCAATACAAAAATCAAAGTCAAGTTGGTTACTCTTTGTCATATAATTATAAGTAAAAACAGAAGCTAAATCTGGTCTTACCACGTATTCATCCAATTTTGGATTCTTTTTACATGATAAACAATAACAATTTCTTTCTGTTAAATAACAATATTCTATACATTTCTCACAATATAATGCATTACAATAAGGGCATTGACGTGGTCTTTGAATTCTTCTTTGACATTTAAAACATAAATGTTCTTCTCCTTCCATTCTATTTTTTATTTTAATTAATTTTTTGTATGAATAATTTTTTTTTACAATTTTTAATTAAAATGAATACTGATTTAAATTCTTTTATTTATTCTCCTAAAGATACTATTGATTTTTTTGGTGAATATGATAATGAAGATGAAAAAGAATTTGATATCTTAAATAATTTTTTCTGTTATAAAGAAGATAAAGAAAATTTTGATGAAATCAACTTTAACAACATTACAAATGTAAGTGAAACAGATAAATTTGAAAACAATGAAAAAGGAAAAAAATTTAAATCTAATTTAGATAATGATAATGAATTAAATGAAACAAGTTTAACTTTACAAGAAGAAATTGAAGAAGAAATTAAACAAATTCCAAAAGAAAATAAAATTATGGAAAATCCAAATTTAATTTTTAAAATAGATAAAATTAATAAAAAAAAGAAACAAAAATGTAAAATTCATATTATAAGGAAAAATGATCCAGATACAATAAGAAGAAAAATAAAACCTCATTTTCATAAATATTTTATAGATTTATTAAATAAAAAAATTCAACAGAAAAAACTTAATTCAAAAAAAATAAAAAAATTTTTAAAATTAAATAATTATTTAACATCTACAGTAAGCATAAATTTAAATAAGAAATTAATAGAAAGAAAAATAGGAAATATTTTAAAATACGAACCAATAAGTTCTAAATATAGAACTTATGATTTTAAAAATAATGCAAAACTTGTAAATCTAATTTTAAAAAAAAATGATATTGAGATTAATAAAATTTTAAATATGAAATATAAAGATTTGTTTTCTATTTTTCTTAATTCTCAATGTTATAAAAATTTACTTGAAAAATTAAGAAAAAAAGAAGGCGAAAATTATGTAAAGTTATTTGATGAAACAGGAAAAAATTTTGTTTTTTATTTTATGTTTACAGAACCTAAAAATGAAAAAAATAAAAATATTATTAATAGGGATAAATTTGGGAATCATTCCCAAAGAAATGAAATTAGTTTTACATTAAATGAAAATCAATCAAATGAATCTTTATTTTATAATTATTATAATAATGAAGATTTTGAAATGTCATCTGATTTATTTTTAAAATTAGAATTCAAAAAAGTATGTTTTAAAAATTGAATTTAACTATTTATAAATATATAATTTATGAGAGTTTCATATAATTATTAAAAAAGGAAAAAATTTATTAAAATTAAATATAAACCTCAAGTATAAAAAATTATTTTAATTTTTTTAAAAAAAAATAATATAAAGAAAATAAAAAAATGAAGTCCTTAAATATCATTATATTATTATTATTAATCCATCAAATAATATCAAAAAAAAAGGAAGTAATAATAGAAACCCCAATTCCAAAAAATGGAACATTTATATTTTCTAAATTTCATGATTCTGAATGTCAAAACTTAAATATCTTTAGAGGGTTTATCCCAGATGCAGGGGAATGGAATAATCCATTAAATGAAAATGAAAATTTTATTTTAGTATCCTATAAAAACGAAACAGGGGAATTAATATATAAAAAAAATACATCTAATGGAGTAGAATCAAATGAAGAAACATTGAAGTGTGATAATTCATGTCAGAACATAAATTCTATTTATTATACATGTCATTTTATTCAAGCTTATAATCTTTCTTCATATACTTTTAAAGGTTATTCAGATTCTGGATGTAATAATATTGATGGAAAAAAATTTGTATATACTTTAACTGATTCATGCTGGAATTTAGAAGGTGAAGGTTCTATGACTGTAGTTAATTTTATTGATAGATTATTAATTGTTGATGTTTTTAGTACTAATAATTGTAAAGGAACTAAAACTACTAAATCTTTTAAATGCAATGAAGGATGTCTCAAAAATCCTATTAATGAAGAGAAAGTTCATTATACTTGTAAATTTGAAAATGAGAGTTTTTTAAAATATTCTTTTGGATATTTATTTTTGATTCTTTTTGTTATTTAATATTATTGTGACATTAGAAAAAAAATTATTTAAGTGTTTTTTATAAAATTTAATTTTTAATTTATTCCTAATTTATCATCTTCCTTGTTAATATCTTTATATACAAATTCTTCATCTAATTCATTTGCTCTTATTTTTCTTGTTTTATTCTTATTTCTCTTGATTATTAATATTATCAAAAAAATTATAATGATTGCTAAAAAAACTATTATTACCCATAAAGTTACATTTAATATATTTATTGTTTTCTTTGTGTAAACTCCTATTAATTTTCTATCTGGTTCAAAAATAATTTGGTATTTTTTTAAAAATGGTTTTCCAAAAATAAAAATTTCTTCTTCATCATTTTTTTTAAACACAACTTTACAATAATATCCATCATCTCTTTTTTCAAATAAATCTTCATAAGTTAATTCAAAATTAAATTTTAATTCTCTGTGTTCAAAAATAAGTTTTGGAAATTTTTTAATTTTACTTTTTAAATCACATACATAATATTCAATAGTATGATTTAAAGCATCATTTTTTTTACATAAATTATTATCATTTAAAAAGTTTTCTTCAATATTTTTTTTATAAGAAAAACTTCCTTTAATTAAACCATATCTAATATCTAAATAAGCTCTTACTTCTCCTCCAATAATAATATCATTAGAATAAACTTTAGAAAAAATATAATCCCAAAAAACTGTTCCAATTCTCATTTCAGCTTTCACATTTCTTAAATTTATTTCATTATAATTATTATCATATTCATGTGGAAATCCACCAATAATCAATTCACCTTCATTATCATTTAAATATTTAATTGTCCAAGCCATTGAATCTATTATTTTATTTTCTTTAAATTGATGGATAAAATTTTCTTTTCTAATTGTATAAATTCCACTTAATTTTAAACCTAAAATTGATTTTGATTTTACTTCTACCTCTTTTTTAGGAAAAGATGTAACATATACAAAAGCAAAATTTTGAATTTTTTCTTTTTCTCCCTTTACATTTGTTATTTCTATTGTTTCATTTGATATATATCCTGATAAAAAATTTTCAAAATAAAACATTTCTTCTCTAAATGAAATTTGTTTATATGAGGATGATGAATTTCTATTATATTTTTCATTTAATTCTTCTCCACTTATATAAGATGGGTAGTCATCAATACTTAAAAATAAAGGAATTGTTTGATATGGTGTTCCTATTTTAAAATCTATGTATATGTCATTATTAAGTAAATATTCAATATAATTTGTATTTTTTATATATTGAGAATATTTTTTGAAAGGAAAAACAATTACTGATACTTTTATTCTATGAAAAATTGATATAATTATAAAAAAAAAGTTAAATAATCTCATTTTTATTTATAAAAAATATTATTAAAAAACGGGGTATAATAAAATTTTTATAAGAAAAGAATTTAGTAATTAAGTTTTATTATTAATAAAAGATTTTTAACATTATAAATAATTTAATTGATTACTAAACCTTAAAAAATCTAATAGAAATGAAATATTATTTCATTAAATAATTTTTTCAAATAAATAAATTAAAAAATATTTAAATTAAATTAAAAAAATAACCTAAAAAAAAAAAGAATAAATCAAAAAAAAAAAAGAAATCAAAACAATTAAAATTTAAAAAAAACGAATAACAAAAAAACATAAAATAAAAATGTTTAAAAAATCATTCCTATATTTCTTAGTCATAATAACAATAGTATTATCAAAAAGTTTAAAAAAAATGCGAACTCAAAAGAAAGCAGGTCACTATGAGCATTGCCATGCATTTAAATGGTGTGGAAGAGGATTAAGATGTACAGATTATAGATGTTTAAATTCAACAGAAAGAGAAAATCACACTGAAATAGATTATACTCCAAATGGTTTGAAATGTGATATTTTTCATCATTGTCAAGATGGTTTTAAATGCGAACAACATTATTGTATTTTAAAAAATGCAACTGAAGCTGAAAGAAATGCTACTCTTAGTCAACCTTATTATTATTCTTATTTATATACTCAAGCTAGGAAAAATGATCAAAGTAAAAGTGCTAAAGAAATTGTTGCTGAAAATTTAGAAACTTTAAATGATAAAATTACTGATTTTTTCAGTAATCAAAATAGCACTCAAAGTTAAAGATAAATAATAATTTTTTATGATAATGGTAATTTCTTTTTTTTAGTTTTAAAATCATTTTTAAAAGAATTTTTTTTATTTTTATATAAGGTAAATTTTATTATCAAAGGTTTTAAAAAGATAATAAATTTTCTTATAAATAGATTTTAAAACAATCGTTATGAACAATTTTATAATTTTTTTCATAATAGGATTTGATTAAATCATTATTTGTCTTCTTTTTATTTTTACTCTTAAAAAATAATTTATTAAATTATTTATGATATAATTTATAAATAAAAAAATGAATTTTTTGAAAGACTTTTTAGAAAAATCAATGTTTCAACAAATTATTAATTTCAAAAAAGATTATATAAATTACCAAATTATTGAAACAATGAATAATATTACTAATTATTCTCCTGAAATATTTCAATTATTAATTAATACATATGAAATAACCAAAAAAGAAGGAATTATTGAGTGTCTTATTGAAAAATATATGGAAGGACAAGATAAAAATGATATATTAAAAGAGTTTTTTATTAAAATTTCAAAATCATTTCAAATTAATAAGCATATTTATGATTTCATATATAAAAAAATAGGAAAATTAATTCAAATAAATTTAACAGAAGAACAAAATAATAACATTCAAAATGAAAAAAATATACAATTTTTTGAAAGAGGAATTGATTTATTGATGATTTTTTATCATAAATATCTTGATACTAAGTACCTAATCAAAGATAATTTTTTTTTTCTAAATAATCATAAAATAAAAACTAAAATTATTCATGAAACAAATAATTTAAACATTCATATTGAAATGAATTTATTTTTTAATCAAAATCCTATAAATAACGAATCAACAATTATTAAAATTAGATTTTCAAACAATGAAGTTTTGGAAATTAATTCAATAAAAAAAAATATAGAAATATTTTTTAACGATAAAATGATTGATGATAATAACAATATCCAATTAAGTGAAAATAAATGGAATAATTTTTTAATAAAAATTATTAATGAAAAAATTTATATAAATGTAAATTATAAAGAACCTATCATTATTTCCTTGACAAAAAATAATATTAATAATGAAAATAAAAATAATTTAATTGATAATAATGAAAATATAATTAAAGATAAAAAACAAAATTTTTTGATAAAATTCTCATTTTATAAAAAATTTTGTGGATTTGTTTGTCCTATTATAATTTCTAATTCAGATTTTTCAACTTCGAAAAATTTGATGAAAAATAAAACAGAAATCACAGACAGAAATGAGAAAAATAATAATGACCAAAATGATAATTATAAAAAGATTTTCAAGTTTTGTGATAATTTAATTATTCAATTAAACAATGAAGAATTTAAAATTGAAACTATTTCAAAAAAAAAAAGATTAAAAAGAAATTATTCTTTAACTTCAATTAAACAAAAAAATAAAATTAAAAGAAAAAAATCTTATAATTTTATTAATAACAATTTTAGAACATATATATCTAAAGATAAAGATTTTTTTGATGTATTTAAGAAACCATTAAATAAAAAAGTTGAAGAAAGTAATGATTTTAAAAAAAGAAATATGTCTGTTGGATTATTTCAAAATAATTTTGAAAAAAATAAATTTTTGATTATTAAAGAGAATACCAGAAGATATTCAGTTGATATTAAAAAAAAAAAATTTGATGAAATTACAATTAAAAAAAATAATTCAGTGAAATCATTTAAAATATATAATAAATACTCTTTTAATAAAATTAATGTTGGAAATAAAAGAAATAATTCATCAACATTTATTAATTCTAAAATAAATTCTCAAAAAAGAAATATATTTGAATCATCAAATATTAAATATAATAATCATAATGATTATTGTAAAATTAAAAAGAGTTCAATTTCTTTATTAATGAAAAAATATAAAAGAAGTAATTCTCAAAAATTACATATTAAAAAATGGATATCATTTAATTATATACAAAATTATTATACTATAACAAATAATAATTTAAAAAGAGATTTGTCTCATAAAAAAATAAAAAAACTAAATACCAAAAATAAAATTATTGTTCCTCATTTTTATTCTTTTGAAAATTATTTATTAAAAGAAAATATATTTTTATTAGGAGGAGTTAAAAATATATTACCTTTATTTGATATAATGTATAATTTATATAAAAAAGATGATAAAAGAATGATAAATATTTTTTCTAAAATAATTGAAATATTAGAATCAATTTTTTCATTTGAAAATAATATAGAAGATGCAATTAATTCTAAATTTTTTGATATTTTTTCTATTTTTAT
>JAEEGI010022868.1_pt1 | contig 12319 bp, 6 predicted proteins | sample 8958751 | NCBI WGS metagenome assembly JAEEGI01 (sample SAMN16246545, study PRJNA631951) | gut metagenome | biome: gut microbiome; feature: rumen; material: KS-attached | host: Bos | place: Iran: Karaj | collected 2018-10 | reverse complement strand
AGTCTTCGGTCAGAACCAGCCCGGCGGTCGTGAGGCCGTTGCCGACGACGAGCGTGCCGCCGGCCAAAGTCAGGTTGGCTGTGCTGGACACAGCTCCCACGCAGGTCAACTTGCCGACGCCGGTCTTGACGATCTGCATGCCCGCGTAGGTGGCGCTCAACTCGGATACGCCGCCCTCAAGGAGGAGGTCCGCGCCCGTGTCAAAGGTCAGCGTCGGCGCGGAGGACGTTTTCACCGTCGCGACAGGCGCCGAGACGACACACGGCCCCGAACCGGACGTGCGCCACAGAACCGGTTCCGCATTGCCGACGCGGATGGTGGCGCCGGACACCGTGGCGCCGTTTTTGAGCGTCAGCTTGTTGACGTACTGGGTGTCGAGAAATACGACGTCCGCCGCGTCGGCAATGATTGCGTCCGTGTAGTTGACCGAAGTCCATCCGCTCGCCAGCAGCTGCGTCCCGGGAGCGAGGTCGTAGGTGTTGTTCGGGTAGTGGTTCCATTCGTTTCCGACAGCCAGTTCAAGGATGCCGCCGCCCACCACCTTGACGATCGAGCGGTCCGGGAGGATGCTGCCGCGGACGTTGAGCCTAACGCCGTCCACCTTCGTTCCGCCCTTCCAGCTCTTCGTGCCGGTCAGCGTCACGCCATACGGCCCGACGCGCGAGAAGGTCAGAGAGGAGATCGTATAGCCGCCGTTGCTGAAGGCGCTGTTTTTCGTCCACCCTGCCGTTGTCGCATCGCTGCCCAGGGGAATCGTGGAAGAGGAGGCCGTGTAGTAGGTGTCGGAAAGTCCCCTGGCCTGGACATTGACGCCGCTTTGCCGGATCTGCATGCGGACGCAACGCAAGCCGTTGCCCCCCCAGTAGCGACGCTGCATCTGCAAGGTGATCACGCCATCTGCGCCTGTAGTCGCATTGTAGGGTTCGCAGTCCCGCGCGCCGTCATCGAGCCAGCTTCCGCCCATGATGCCGCCTGTCAGCGTGACATCCTCCAGCTGCGCGTCCGCGACCACGGTGACCCATGACGAATCCGCGGGCAGTGTTGACGAATACGTGACCTCGCGCGACGCGGCGGCGGAACCCTCGGCAAACCAGAGTCGGCCGTTTCCTGAAATCGCCGCCGCCGACGAGACGTCTGCGGAGATGTTGACGCGCAAAGTACCGCCGGTGACAATGATGCCGCCGGTCGGTGGCTCTGGAAAATCGTCCACCACGTAGACGTCGCCGTAAGCCTCGACGCCTTTGACGCCGTAGCCGCCCGCCCCGATGGGTGTGGAGCTTGCGTTGATGACCGAATCGGCCTGGACGGTCCCGAGTCCCGAGTTCACAAGGGCGGCGCCCGTAAGACGGATGGTCACGCCTTCCGCCGTCTGCGCCAGTTCCGCGCGGACGATCTTGACCTTGGCGCTTCCGTCGTTGGTCTGGAACTGGACCTTGAACGCCTCGTCCGTACGGCCGTAGATCAGGCCTTCCACGTAGTAGGTGCCCATCCAGCTGCCGGCCATCGTACCCTTGACCGCGACGATGTCGGCAAGCGTCTTCCCCGGCCAGGCCAGACGTGCCGCCGTTGTTTCGTGGCTATCGGACTTTTGCCATGGTGCAATGTCATAGACGATGCCCGTTGAGTTCGTCGTCACTGTCGCCGCACCGAAGGAAGGTGAGACTGCCGCAAGGACTAATGCTATGGCGGCGAGAAAGGCACGAAGGGTTGTCATGGATGTCGCTCCTTTTGGTTTTGCGGCCCAATGTCAATTTAGGCCCACGCAACTATACTACCATACTGCCCAACGCAAAAGTGGAACTTTTCAATAAAAAAGTTAAGGCTGCGCGTAGCGCTTGCGCCAAGCGCGGAGAGAGCAACCGAAGCGGGAGCGGAAAAGCTTGTCGAGGGCGCGAAGCGACCCGAAACCGCTGAGATCGGCAATGGCGGATATTGGCGTTTCCGGCTGCCTCAGCAGGTCGAAGACGCGCTCCAGCCGCACCTGGAGGATTTCATCGAAGACGGAATGCCCCATCGCTTCGCGGAATCTGATGTCGAGAAGGCTGCGGGAGCCGGGGAGGCGGCTTGCAAGCTTGGCGACGGTTAGTCCGTCACATGCCTCGCCGCGGATTATCTCCACCGCCTTGACGACATGCGGCTCGCGACGGCCGCTTCCGCGCGTCGATTCGCGCCTGATTGTAAGCAGGGGCCCCATCGTGGCGACGGCAATGCCGTCGCCACGATGGGGCCCCTGCTCGATAATCTCGCCCAACTTCTTCGCCGCGAGATATCCCATGCGCTCGAAGTCGAGCTGGATGCTTGAAATCGTCGGCGAAGCCGTTTCGCAGAAAGCGGGATCGTTGTCCGTGCCGAGGAGAGTCAAATCCCTCGGGATGCGCAGTCCTTCCGCGAGTGCGGCGTCGGCGACAAGTCTGGCGATTGCGTCGTTGACGGCGTAGATGGCCGTGTGCGGTGGAAGGACGGCGACCCAGGGGCGGAGTCTTGCGGCGAACCTCTCCAGCGTTTCATTGCGCCGTACTGGAAAAACGCGGCAAGGGCGTTTCGCCTCCGCTGCCAGGGAGGCGAACTTTTCGACGCGGGTGGCCGACCACTTGCGTGGACGGGGATAACCCACGATTGCGAAAGAAGAGGGGTTGCAGGAAGACAGTTCCCGAAAGGCCGCGGCGGCAACGGCGGCGGTGTCGTCGCAGACGCGCCCGGCAATCCCGTCATACCGGCCGTCCTGCCTGTTGGCGAAGACGATGGGGATGCCGCCGAAAAGACGTGGCGAGACTTTCATCGGCGTTGCATCGTCATCGCAGATGCAGCCAACCGGCGAGTATTCGGCCAACAATGATGGGATGTTCCCGGCGAACGACCTCTCAAATCGGATTGGCACGACAGTCCAGCCAGCCGCAGCGGCATAGCGCCGCGCCCCGGCGAGCTTCTGCCGCTTCGTCGGGTCCTCCTCGGCCATGTTTAGGAAAAGGACTGTTTGCTGCATATAGCCTGATTCAGGCGTCGCGGAAAAGGTCGTCGAGCGTCAGTTCCGACTGTATGAAATGACGCTCCGGGGATTCCGCCACGCCGTTTGGCGTTATCATTGTGAGGTGGACGGATTTCCGGGTGTGGGTCACCGCTCTGAACACTTCGCTCCGGTTGAGCATTTTTACCCACTCTTCCTTGGAAAGACGGTATTCCCCCTGGCTCCATTTCATTTCGCAAAGATTGACTATGCCGTCGGCGCGGTCTAGCACAAGATCGATTTGGGCTCCATCTGGGACCTCCTTGTCCGGCGCATGGAACCACGAGCACACGTTGACGCGGACGCCGGCGATTCCGAGTGCCGCTTTGATTTGCGGGACGTGCAGAAGACATAGGCGCTCGAACGCCAGGCCTTTCCACGTGGCCTGAAGCGGCGAAGAAACGGTCGATGTCCAGAAATCATCGTCAGCGGCGGAATCACCGGCCAGAAACTTGAGATGGAAGAGGGTGAAATTGTCTATTAGCTGGAACATCTTCTCCTTCTTAGGCTTGCCGATTGCGTCAAAGGAATGGATGAATCCGCACTCCTCCAGCGCCTCGAGGCACTCGGAAAACTTTCCACCATCTGAAAATGAAACATCTTCGAGGATTTCTGCTCGAGTTTTGCCGGACTTTCTGCGAGCGAGGGATTCCACCACCTCAAGGTGCATCCGCGAATCCCTGAAAAGGGAGCGGAACAGGCGGCCGAACTCGCCGCGCAGTTTGCCGTCCCGCGAAAACAGCAGGGCGTCGAGATTCCTCGGTAGCCCCCACCCCTTGCGGAGAAAAGTCCAATAGTATGGAATTCCACCGAAAACCATGTATGTTTCTGCGATTTCGGGGCGGGACATCGCGAAACCCAGCTTCGCTGCGTATTCCTCGCATTCCGAAAGGGAGAATGGCTTCACGGGTATCCTGTCTGTGATCCTATCATGGAGACCGCCGTAGCCGTCGATGACATTGCGGATCATCCACGACGCCGCGGACTTCTCCGACCGTAAACGGCTACGAACTGCGATTCGGGGTTGTCGAGTGCGCGCAAAAGACCTTCGCGCTCGGCACGTCTGCCAACAAAGCCCGGAACGGGGGATGAGTCTTGTTTTCCATCGTTTTTCATACGTGCGGAATTATACCCTAAAACGACACTTTCCGCAAGAATCGAATTCTCATTAGTGCGGAAAGTCTCAATAAATGCTGGATTCCGCACCAATGGCTCATCTGCAGACGTTTCGTGGAAACGTCCCTACCAGAACGCACACATGGGACCTCCATTCTCCCAACCTCCCCATTGTTTTCAAAACCAAATACTGGTATACTGGTAATCATGAACGCAATAGGCACAACTTTGATCGCATCAGCCGTAACAGCGGCCGCGCTGGCCGGGTCCGCCGCAGACGACGCGGCAAAAATGGGCGCCTCCGCCATGAACCCCGGAAGACGTCCGGGATGCGTCAGCCGCGAGGAGAGCGGTGACTTCAAGGTCCTCATCTACGGCAATTCAATCGCCCTCCACGCTCCCAAGGCCGACATCGGATGGACGAACAACTGCGGCATGGCGGCGAGCGCGCCGGACAAGGACTTCGCGCATCTGGTCGTCGCCGGCCTGGAGAAGAGGCGCGGAGGCCGCGCGGACTTCCGCATTCGCAACCTCGCGGGGCTTGAGCGCAACTACACCGCGAACCTCGACACCGTACCGGAACTCGCGGAAGACGTGGCATGGGGGCCGGACTACGTGGTCATAGCCATCGGCGAGAACGTGGCGAACGTCGGCGCTGCTGAAGCGCCGGCATACCGCAAGTTCCTGGCGGACCTGGCTCGCCTCTTCGCCTCGCTCGCCAAACGGCCCGCAATCGTCATGCGCTCGCCCTTCTGGCCCAATGCCGCAAAGGCGCAATGCACTGCCGAGGCCGCTGCCGAAGTCGGCGCAGTCTACGTCGACGCCGGCCCACTCGGATCCAACAACGAAAACAAGGCGCTTGGCCTCTTTTCCCACGGCGGAGTGGCGAACCACCCAGGCGACCTCGGCATGCGCCGTCTTGCAGACCTGATTCTCGCCGGATTCGACCGACCGTAGCATGCCTCGCGTCCCTTGGCGGTGAAACCGCACTTTTGCCGTAAATCGGCCATTTATGCCGCTCCTGCCCTAAACATGCCTTTGCCTTTACTCGTTCAGGGCTTCGCGGTTCTCACGTCGCCATTGGAACATGGTCGCCCCTGTGTTTTTTTTGAAGAGCAGCCCCAAATGGCTTTCGCGCACGAAACCAGTGTTGGCCGTTATTTCCCCGATTGAGAGGTTGGTGGTGGCAAGGAGCTCCTTCACGCGTTCGATGCGCTCGCCAAGCAACTCGTCGCGGATGGAACGCCCCAGGCGCGAACGGAAGCGTTGCTCCAGGTAGCGCCGCGAACAGCCGGCGGCCTTCACTATGTCCCCGACGTCGATGCCGCCAGTCGCCGCATGTTTCCTGATGAATGCAATGGCCTTGGAAATCGAGGGATCGCTCATCGCCGCGTAACCTGTCGAACCGCGAGTCGCCACGGAAATTGGCGGCAGCGACACGGCCCGCTCCTGCGGTTCCCGTCCGTGCATGAGGGCGTCGAGCATTTCGGCGGCAATCTGTCCGCGACGGAAACCGCCCGTATGTATGCTCGAAAGAGTCGGCACGGTTGAGGCGCAAAGCAACGGGTCGTTGTCGACGCCGAGCACCGCGATTTCGTCGGGTACGCGCAGTCCCGCGACGGCGCATGCCTCGAGCACGAGGCGAGCTCTCCCGTCCATCGGCGCGAAGACCGCCGCCGGCTTCGGCAATTCGCGCAGGAAAACGACCAAGCGCTTGCGTTCGTCGGGCCAGCTGCGCTTCTCCCTAGCGGTAAAACTGTCATGGACGGCGCACTTGAAACCCGACTCCGCAAGTGTCTCCTCGAATCCACGCCGCCGTTCCGCACTCCAGGAATGCCCCTTCGGCTCCCCGACCCAGGCGAAGTTGACGTAGCCGCGGTCCATGTAGTATCGCGCAGCCATCGCGCCGATGGCGTACGAGTCGCGCCGCACGTATGGCGCACCTGTGATGGGGAAGTCGGGCTTGAGCATGTCGGGCCATGGCTCAACGAAGACAACGGGCACCTTAAGCGCGGCGATTTTCGGAGAGTCGGCACGCGACACGCCCGACACGATTACACCCGACAACCCCATGTGCGCCAAGTCGATAAGTTGTTCTCCGTTCCGCCCCTCCTCGAACTGGCAGAACCACGGGCCATGCTTCGCGGCGTAGTCGAGGATGCCGTGGAACGTGGAACGCTGCCCCTTCAGGGCCAGCGAAAAGAGGATGGCGACGTTTGTCATGCTTCCATTATGGCAAAACCCGCGACGGATGGCAAGACTTTCGTGCGCAAACGTGTTAAAAAATTTTGCGCAAATCGGGGTAGTATCTCCCATGAGCGGAGGCGTATAATGTGTGCAAACCAATAAGGAGGATTCCAACCATGGACAACTTGTTTTGTTCCCTGTCCGCCACCATGACGCGCGTCGCGCGTGCGGCCGCAGCGCTGGCAATCGCATTCCTTGCCGCAAACGCGAACGCCGACCGCACGGTCACAATCTCCTCAATGACCAGTTCCACCGTCACCCTTGTCTTCGGCCCGACCGACGGCGTGACCTACTCCCTCTACATGGCCTACGGGGCCGCGGACGGCGGAAACTCCGCGTCAGGCTGGGACAACTTCGTCGAGATTGGCGAAATCGACTCGAACGCCAACGCCTATCTGGCCGACCTCCCCGCCGGCTGGAAGACCACGGTCAAGGCCCTGCGCTTCTTCCTTCTCCGCCTGGACAATTCCGTCGCCGCCTGCACGGACACCATCCTCGCCGGTGTCCTCATCGTCGAGGCGGGCACTCCCGTCACCCTCTCCGCCAGCGCCCAATACGAGGAGGTGCGGCTGCGCGACACCCTTCAGCTTCGCAGCGGCACCCTCACAACCACTAACGTCGTCGTTGATGGTCCGGCCGGACGGCTTGAAATCAACGGCGGAACCCTCAAGTCCTCGTCGCGCCTCTCGCTCGACCCCGCCCTCGCGACCGCGAACGAATACGCCACCGTCCTCGCGCTCCGCTCCGGCAAGACGACGCTGCATTGCGCCACGAACGCCAACCCCAATGTCGCCGCGCGCATCAACTTCCTCGGCGGCTCGATGGGCTGCACATCCTTCTCCGGCAAGCCCCTCTGCTCGGCGAACGGCGGCAAGTGGATTCTCGAAGGCACCTCCAGTCACCCCATCCGCTTCGGCGACCTCGGCCTCCAGCGCATGGACTGGCTCACGGGCAACGGCTCCATCGAGACGCGCGGCGACTGCGACATCGTCTTCGACGACAGCAACTACAATCGCGAACACGATTATCGCGGCACCATCTGGCTCAACACCGCCAATACCGTCTGGAACCACACGGGCAACCTCGTCCTCTCCAACGCCATCGACGTCATCTGCCGCGCCGACGACTGTCTCCCCTCCGGCCCGCAGACGGGCATCATTGAGATGAAATGGGTGAACCGCGGCATCCCGCCGCCGCGCCTGAACCTCAACGGCCACTCCGTCGCCGTGAGGGGCGTCAACGGCCGGAGCGGCGCAGTCGTCGTGACGAACTCCTCGTCCACGGTCGCCACAATCCGAATCGGCGAGGGCGATGCGGCCGGCTCCATCAGGAATCTCGTCCTCCAGCGCGGCAACATCAACCTCTTGAAGCGAGGTTCCGAGACCAACTCCGTCTCGCTCGGCTCCTCCTCGCTGGCGGCGCTCCGCGTCGAGGCGGGGAAGCTGGTCGTGTCCGGCACCGCCGCCGATACGCTTCGCGCCACGTCGGTCTCGGTCGCCGCAGGCGCGACGCTCGTGATTGACGGCACAACCCTGTATGCGCCTGAAATCTCCAACGGCGGCTCCGTCGAGCGCGTCAACGGCGGCACACTGGAAATCGCAATCGGCGCCAACGGCTCCGCGGACACGCTGGTCTGGGACGCGCTGCCCGAAGGCGCCGACCTCGCCAAGGTCGGCTCCAACCGCGCCATCGTGCAGACGGCGGCGGCGCTTGACTCCGACATCAGCGTGCGGGGCGGCTCTCTCGTCTTCTCCGGCCGCACCTGCACCAACGAGTGGTACCGCTTCGTCTTCAACGGGTCTGCATACAGTATGACCACCAACATCGTCATCGGCGAACTCCGAGTCTATTCCGACACCTCCAAGGCGGAGAACGTCGCCAAGGACATCGGCAAGGGCGGCAAAGTCCTCGCCGCCAACACCGCCGCGTCAAGCCTCAACAGGGGCTACTGCGTCGCGAGCTTCGCCACGGCGTCTCAAAGCGAGCTCAACAGCCTCCTCGGGCCAAAGGAGAAAGCCAACCTCTGGGATTTGCGCAACGCCTTTGACAACGACAACTACGCCGCCGTCCTGTCGAAAAAGAAGTACTACATCTACAACAACGCCTCGCAGGTCTGGGTTGCCTTCCGCATGGCCGAGGGGAAGAACCGCGTCCAGTGCTACCTGCCCGCCAAGGCAAGCGGAGCCACGTGGTACTTGCACCCCAGCGCCTGGCGCTTCGAGACCAGCGTCAATGGCGTCAATTGGCAGACGGTCGATACGCGGACCGGCGCGATATCCTCCAGCGGCTATGGCTCGACGCCCTTCGTGATCAAGGGCTTCCTGGCCGACGGCGCGGCGGGCTTCAGCCCCTCGGCCAACGTGAACGTCGCCTCCGGCGCGACGCTCGATGCCCGCGGCGTCGCGGGCGGCCAGACGCTTTCGCGCCTCACCATCGACATGGCCACCGGCGCCGGCACGATCCGCGGCGTGACCATAGCGGAGAACGGCGTTCTCAATCTCGTGAACGTCCCGGCGGGAATGTCGCTCCACGACGTGACGCTTCCCGTGACGCTGCTCGAGGTCGCGGATGGCCGCAACTTCTCGACCTGGTCCATTCTCGTCAATGGCGCCCCCGCCCGACTGGGCCACCCCAAATGGGATGGGGAATCGCTGCGCCTCTTAGCCAACGCCACCATCTTCATCATCCACTAAGCCGGAGAAACCATGAATAAGACCATCCACACCACGTTCCCCGCAGTCGCGACGCTTGTCGCCGCGTTTCTTGCCACGACGGCCGGCGCCGACATCGGAGGCAACGGCTCAGCCGACACCGTTGTCTGGGACGACCCCGCAATCCCGTCGGGTTCGGCCCTCGTCAAGGTCGGCTCAAACCGCGCCATTGTCCAGACGGCGGCGGCCATCGGCAGCGACATCGACGTCCAGGGCGGCACCCTCGTCTTCTCCGGTCGCACCTGCACGAACGAGTTCTACCGCTTCCTCTTCAACGGGTCGCAATACAGTATGACCACCAATATCGCCATCGGCGATCTGCGCGTCTATTCAGGCACGGCGATGAACGCCGACGAGGAAGTCGCCCACGGCATCGGCGCGAACGGAAAAGTCCTTGCCGCCAACACCGCCGCGTCAAGCCTTGGGCCAGGCTACTGCGTCGCAAGTTTCGCCACGGCATCGAAGTCGTATTTGCCCAGCGGAGAAAAAGCCAACCTCTGGGACCTACGAAACGCCTTTGACAACAAACCCTACGACGCCGTCATGTCGAAGAACAAATACTATATTTACAACAACGCCTCGCAGGTCTGGGTGGCCTTCCGCATGGCGGCGGGGAACAACCGCGTCCAGTCCTACCTCCCCGTCAAGAGCAGCCTCACCTGGTACTGGCACCCCAGCGCCTGGCTCTTCCAAACCAGCGTCGACGGCGTGAACTGGCAGACTGTCGATACGCGGACCGGCGCGATATCCTCCGGCGGCTACGGCTCGACGCCGTTCGTCATCAAGGGCTTTCTGGCCGATGGCGCGGCGGGTTTCGACCCGGCGGCGAACGTGAAGGTCGCCACCGGCGCAACGCTTGACGCGCGCGGCGTTTCGGGCGGCCAGACGCTCTCGCACCTCACCGTCGATTGGACGGCCGGTGCCGGTACAATCAAGGGTGTGACAATCGCGCAGAACGGCATCCTCGACCTCGTAAACGTCCCGGCGGGCACAAGTCTTGGCGGTGAGACAGTCCCCGTGATGCTCTCCGGCATCGCCAGCGGCGAGAACTTCGCCTCCTGGACGGTACGCGTGAATGGCGAGGCGACGGAGAATGTCATTTGCTGGACCGGCTCCGCCCTGCGCTTCCCGATAATCTCCATCGGCGACAACAACGCCGGCGACACAGTGCTCTGGGATGACCCCTTCCTCTTGGAAGGCGCGCCTCTCTTCAAGGTCGGCTCCAACCGCGCCATCGTCCAGACGGCGACGGCCATCGATGCCGACATCGACGTGCAGGGCGGCTCGCTCGTCTTCTCCGGCCGCACCTGCACCAACGAATGGTACCGCTTTGTGTTCAACGGAACGCAATACGGGGCTTCCACCAACATCGCCATCGGCGACCTGCGCGTCTATGCCGACGCCGCCGGGACCGAGGAGATCGCCGGCGGCATCGGCACGAACGGCAACGTCCTCGCCGCCAACACCGCCGCGTCAAGTCTCGCCCGCGGCCAGTGCGTCGCGAGCTTCGAAACGACCTCGACCAAGCCAATCGGACAGAGCGCCAGTCTCTGGGATTTGCGCAACGCCTTCGACAACAACCCCCACGCAGCCGTCCTGTCGAAGAACAAATACTACATCTACAACAATGCCTCGCAAGTGTGGGTGGCCTTCCGCATGGCGGCGGGTAACAACCGCGTCCAGTCCTACCTCCCCGTCAAGAGCAACCTCACCTGGTGGTGGCACCCCAGCGCGTGGCTCTTCCAGACCAGCGTTGACGGCGTCTACTGGACGACGCTTGACACGCAAACCGGCGCCCTGACCTCCAGCGGCTACGGCTCGACGCCGTTCGTGATCAAGGGCTTCCTGGCCGACGGCGCGGCGGGTTTCGCCACGAACGCCAACGTAAAGGTCGCCGCCGGCGCGACGCTTGACGCCTCGGGCGTCGCGGGCGGGCAGACGCTCTCGCACCTCACGGTCGACTGGACCGCCGGTGCTGGCACGATCCGCGGCGTGACGATTGCGCAGAACGGCGTTCTCGACCTTGTGAACGTCCCCGCCGGCGCGCGGATCGGCGGCAAGACAATCCCCGTCACGCTCTCCGACATTGCGAATGGCGCGAACTTCGGCTCCTGGACCATCCGTGTGAACGGCGCCGTGGCCACCGAGGAACTCCGCTGGACCGGCACCGTGCTGCGCATTCCGGGTGCCTTTGTTCTCTCCATTTGGTAGGGGGCGGTCGATGACGGGTTCCGGCGACCTCTTCGTCCTTGAGGGCACAGCCACCTCCGACACTCTCCCGCCCCCGCCGCCATCTCCCGCCACAGTCATCTTCGTCCAATGATCAGTCACCCATCATTCGTACTTCGTTCTTCGTACTTCGTCGTTGCGGCGGCTGCGTTGGCGCTCTGCGCCAACGCGGCACCGCTCACGCTTCCGCCGCTAGAGTGGCATGTCTCCGGTGCGGCGACGCTATGTGACGGCATCCTAGCGGTCAATGCGCCCCCAGACCGACCCGGCGGCGGCGCGACGGCGCACCTCGACCTGCGTCCGTGGCGAGGAAAGTCCTTCCGCCTCACCGTGAACGCGACGATGGAAGGCGTGCCGCGCCCAAAAAAACACTGGGAGGGCCTAAAGTTCCAACTCGCCATCTACGACCGCCTCATCCGCCGCCGCTCCTATCCCGAGAGCATCCGGCAGCGCTTCGGCGACATGGCCGAAACAACGCTCGAACTGCTCTACGACGCCAGCGTCCACGACGCCGACGAGGCGGAGCTCTTCCTCGGCCTCCAGAACGCCTCCGGCCGCGCCCGCTTCGACCTCCGTACACTCGCCATCGAAGAGACACCCTCGGCTTTTACGATTACGAACCAGGACTACGTCGTTCGGTATCCGGTTGACGAAGCCGCGATTCATCGCGGCGTCATGTCACCAGGCGGTGACATGACGGAAGATGACTTCCGCACCCTCCATGACTGGGGAGCGACGCTCCTGAGGTTCCAGATGACGCACTGTCCGTCCGAGGCCCTGACGAACGCGCCCGCCTACCGGGCGTGGCTAAACGGCCGCCTCGGCCACCTTGAGCGTGTCGTTCTGCCAATGGCGGAGAAATACGGGTTGAAGGTAATCGTCGACCTCCACAACGCCCCTGGCGGACGTGAAGGCCACGACTGGCGGCTCTTCGACGACGATGGATACTTCAACGCGCTCGTCTCCGCATGGCGTGCGATCGCCGCGCGCTTCAAGGGAGACCGGAGAATCT
>JAEEGI010022866.1_pt1 | contig 12319 bp, 9 predicted proteins | sample 8958751 | NCBI WGS metagenome assembly JAEEGI01 (sample SAMN16246545, study PRJNA631951) | gut metagenome | biome: gut microbiome; feature: rumen; material: KS-attached | host: Bos | place: Iran: Karaj | collected 2018-10 | reverse complement strand
GCCTCCACGTCGCAGCTTTCACTGCGCCCTCCGCGGACCATTATGACGGCTTGTTTCCCACCCGACTCTCAGCAGCGCGGGCTCTCTGTAGGGGCATGATCGCCTTTACTTCCGCATCAACGGTTTAGCCTATGAAATTGTGCGCATTATAGCACGGCGATTCCAAGCTGTCAATAGGATAATATCATAATTTTACTGCTCAGGCTTCAACAGCAGCATTTTTGCTCGAAACACCTGCCGGGAGGCTGCCTCGGGGCCCGGACGGGAGGCGGAGCTTTTGCCCGCCGGAGCTTTCCCAAAGCCGTTTTTCCCGCGGCTTTCCGGCGAAAAAAAAACGCCGCATACCGCCATTTTACATCCCCCCCGGGGGCTTGCGGAGGGTAATGGGTGTATTTAAAATATGTTAACGAAGCAGCAGAGCGGAGGATAAAAAGCGGCATGGACGAGCTGAAAAAGGAGATCGTGGCCTACTGGGACAAGCGGGCCCCCACCTACACCGACGTGATCGAAAAGAACCTGGCAGGCACCTGGGGAGACCGCTGGGCGGATTACCTCACCGCCCGCTTCCCCGCGGGAAAGCAGTCGGAAACGCGGGTGCTGGACATCGGCACCGGGCCGGGCTTCTACGCCATGATCCTGGCGGCCCGGGGCTACCGGGTCACGGCGGTGGACTTCTCCGAAAACATGCTCGCGGAAGCCCGGCACAACGCGGGGCTTCTGGCGGAGAAGATCGACTTTCGCCCCATGGACGCCCAGGCCCTGGACTTCCCCGAGGACTGCTTCGACGTGATCGTGACCCGCAATCTCACCTGGAACCTCCAGGACCCGCTCAAGGCCTACGGGGAATGGCGGCGGGTGCTGCGGCCCGGCGGGGTTCTGCTGAATTTCGACGCCGGCTGGTACAACTATCTGGTGGACGAGGACAGGCAGCGGGCCTTTGAACGGGACCGGGAGAACACCCGTCTACGGGAAGTGGAGGACCACGAGGCCTATGCCGACGCCCCGAAGATGGAGCAGATCTCCCGCAGCCTCCCCATGACGGGCCGGGACCGGCCCAAGTGGGACGTGGACGCCCTGCTTTCCCTGGGCTTCACCGCCGTCACCGTGGACACGGAGGCCGGGGAAAAGCTCTGGAACGAGGAAGAACGCATCAACTATGCCTCTACCCCCGGATTCATGATCCGGGCCGTGAAATAACCGAAGATCAGGAGGAAAAAATGAAACGGAAATCATGGATCGCCCTCGCGCTGGTCCTGTGCCTCATGCTGTGCCTGGCCGCCTGCGGGGAAAAGAATCCCCCCGCGCCAACGGAGGCCCCCAACACCGCGCCCACCCAGGCTCCCGGCACCGCCGCGCCTGCGCCCACGGAAGCTCCGGCCCCCACGGAAGCCCCCGCGCCTGCCGGCGAACCGAAGATCCTGAAGCTGGCGGAGAGCTTCGCCTATGCCAGCCTGGACGCCCACAAGGACTGGAACGGCTGGTACACCTCCATCTACGGCCTCACCGAGACCCTCTTCAAGGTGGGCGACGACCTCTCCGTCCAGCCTCTTCTGGCGCAGAAGGCCGAGGCAGAGGGGAACACCTGGACCATCACCCTGGACCCCAAAGCCGCCTTTTCCAACGGCAAGGCCCTCACCGCCGACATGGTGGCGCGGAACCTCCGGCGCATCGGGGAAGTCAACGAGCGCTTTGCCGACATGAAGGACTATGTCATCACGGCCATTGACGAGCATACGCTCACCATCACGACCCCCAACGTCTACCCCACCCTGCTCACGGACAAGCTGTGCAACGCCGCCTTCGGCATCCTGGACCTGGACGGCAGCGCCGATCTGGATAACGCCCCCGTGTGCACCGGCCCCTTCGTGGTGAAGTCCTTCGAGCCGGAGGGCACCGTGGAAGTGGCGAAGAACGAGGCTTACTGGAACGGCAGCGTGAAGCTGGACGGCGTGGTGTTCTACTACATGAACGACGACGACTCGAAGCTCATGGCCATGCAGAGCGGCGAGATCGACGGCTACACCAGCGTCACCGCCGCCGCCAAGGAGATCTTCTCCGCCGACCCCGACCGATATGTGCTCACCGTGATCCCCGCCACGCGGCTGCAATTCTATGTCCTGAACGAGAACCGCCTCAGCGAAAACGTGCGCAAGGCCGTCAACCTGACGGTGGACAACGACGCCATCGCGGCCTTCCTGGGGGGCACCGTATCCCCCGCCGTGGGTCCCTTCGGCGCATCCGCCCCCTACGGCCAGGTGACGAAGCCGGGGGTGGACGCCGCGGCGGCCAAGGCGGCCCTGGAGGCCGACGGCTATACCCTGAACGCGGACGGCATGTATGAGAAGGACGGGAAGGCGCTGAGCCTGAACATCTGCTACTACTCCGCCCGGAGTCTGGATTCCATCGCCCTGCTGATGCAGGAGCAGCTGAAGGCCATCGGCGTGGCCTCCACCCTTACCGGCGTGGAGGACGCGGACAGCACCTACCGGGTCACCGGCGACTACGACATCGCCCTCTACTGCATGATCGCGGACCAGGCGGGCGACCCCTACTACGCCATCAACGCGCTTTTCCGCCAAAACAGCGACTGGGCCCTGGGCGGCTTCCGCAGCGACGAATGTGAGGCCCTCATCGACCGGCTCCAGAGCGAGACGGACATGACGGAGCGTTCCAGGCTGGCCAACCAGATCGTGCAGATAGCCATCGACGACAACGCCTTCGGCTTCGTGGGGCTTTTCAACAAGACCACCGTGGCCGCCCCCGGCGTTGTGAACATCGGGGAGCGGAGCCCCTTCGACTTCTACGCCGTGGGAGCGGATACGGATATGCCGTAACGCTGTTCTCGGCAGCGCAATAACAGCAGATGGAGCCGGGAAACCGGCCCCATCTGCTTACACATTCCGGCAAACACAGGCCCCGGACGGGAGTTCGTCACAGGAGGTGACCCCATGGGAAAATACATTGCAAAACGGCTGCTCCATCTGGCGGGCATCCTGATCGCCGTCAGCTTCCTCACCTTCCTGCTGATGTATCTCGCTCCCGGCGACGCGGCGGTGAAGAAGCTCAATGCCCAGGGGATCGCCGTGTCCCAGGAGGTGCTGGACCGGACCCGGGCCGACATGGGGCTGGACCGTCCCTTCCTCGTGCAGTACGGCGACTGGGCCTGGAAGGTGCTCCGGGGCGACCTGGGCGCTTCCTTCAAGGACGGCACCAGCGTGGCGGGCAAGCTGGGAAAGGCCATGGGCTACACCGCCCTGCTGGCCCTGGGGAGCCTCGCCCTCGCTCTGCTCGTCTCTCTCCCCCTGGCGCTGCTGACGGCGCTGAAAAAGGACACCGCCGCGGATTACATCCTCCGCTTTTTCAGCTTTGTGGCCAATTCCCTGCCCAATTTCCTCATTTCGGTGCTGCTGATGTACTTTCTCTGCGTCCGGACCCGGCTGCTGCCGGTGGTGGCGGACAAGAGCCTGAAGGGGCTGCTGCTCCCAGCCGCCGCCCTCTCCATCCCCATGATCGGGCGCTTCCTGCGGCAGTTCCGGGCGGAGATACTGGAACAGCTGGGAAAGAGCTATGTCGCCGGCGCCCGCACCCGGGGCGTGAAGGGGCGGTACATCCTCTTCCGGAACGTGCTGCACAACGCCTCCATCTCCATCCTGACCATCGTCGGGCTCTCCGTGGGCACCCTGTTCGGGGGCAGCGTGGTCATCGAGACCATCTTCCGCTGGCCGGGGCTGGGGAAGCTGGCCATGGACGCCATCACCAACCGGGATTACCCCGTGATCCAGGGCTTCGTGCTCTTTTCCGCCGCCGTCTATGTGCTGGTGAACCTGGTGACGGACATTGCCTACCACTGGATCGACCCCCGGGTGCGTCAGGAATGAGGTGAGGGAATGAAAGAGCGGAAGAACCGGCGCAGCCGGAACAGGACCCGGCTGTATATCCTCCTTAGCCTGGCAGGGCTGCTGATCCTGCTGAGCATCCTGGCGCCCCTGCTGACCCCCAACGACCCCAACGCCACCAGCGCCCTGCACATGAACGAGGCCCCCAGCCGGGCCTTTCCCTTCGGCACGGACCGATACGGGCGCTGCATCTGCTCCCGCGTCCTCATGGGGGCGAGGACCAGCATCTTCTCCGCCGTGACCCTGGTGGCGGTCACCTTCGTCTTCGGCACGGTGCTGGGGATGCTGGCGGGCTGGTTCGGCGGCGCGGCGGACACCGCCGTCATGCGCCTGGCGGACGTGTTCCTGGCCTTTCCCCAGATGGTGCTGGCCATCGCCGTGGCGGGTATCCTGGGGGGCGGCATGTTCAACGCCATGCTGGCCATGGGCGTCACCGGCTGGACCCTCTATGCCCGCTTGGCCCGGGCCCAGGTCCTGGCGTTGAAGAAGGAAGCCTATGTCTCCGCAGCGCGCCTCACCGGGCAGGGGGCCCTGCCCATCCTGCTGAAGACCCTGCTGCCCAACATGCTGGGGCCGCTGGCGGTCAACGCCTCCACCCAGATCGGCACCATGATGATCGGCATTGCCGGGCTGAGCTTCCTGGGCATCGGCGTGACGGAGCCCCAGGCGGAATGGGGCAGCATGATCTCCGGGGCCCGGGCCTATATCCAGCTGGCACCCTGGGCGGTGCTGGCCCCCGCGGCGGCCACCATTCTGACGGTGATGATCTTCAACTGCCTGGGCGACTGCCTGCGGGACGTGCTGGACGTGGAGGGCGCAAAATGAGCAGCGGCGAGTTTCTCAGGATAAGCGGCCTCTGCGCCGGTTACGGCGGCGAAATCGCAGTGGCGGACGTTTCCTTCACCCTGGCGCGGGGGGAGATCCTCTGCGTGGTTGGGGAAAGCGGCTGCGGAAAAAGCACGCTGCTGAAAGCCATCCTGGGCATGGACAGCGCTCTTCGCATCCGGGCCGGGACCGTCACCCTGGAGGGGACGGAGCTCACCGCCCTGGCGGAAAAGGAGCGGCGGAAGCTCGCTGCAAGGCGGATCGGCATGATCTTCCAGGACCCCGGAAGCGCCTTCAACCCCATCCGCAGCTACCGCAGGCAGTTCATCGAGACTCTGCGGAGCCGGGGTCTCTACGACCCTTCTGCCTTTGAGGGGCAGGCGGCACAGGCCCTGGGAAAGCTGGGGCTGGAGGACTGTAAGCGCATCCTCGGCTCCTGCCCTTATGAGATGAGCGGCGGCATGAATCAGCGCATCGCCCTGGCGCTGGCGCTGCTGCTGGGACAGGACCTGCTGCTGGCGGACGAGCCCACCAGCGCCCTGGACGCCACGGTGCAGCTCCAGGTGGCGAAGGAGCTCCTGCGCCTGCGGGAAGAAAGCGGCATCACCCAGATCATCGTCACCCATAACCTGGCCCTGGCGGAGTTTCTGGGGGACCGGATCGCCGTTCTCTACGGCGGACGGTTGGTGGAGCTGGGCCCGGCCAAGGCAGTGGCTGCCGAGCCCCGGCACCCCTATACCCGGAGCCTCATGGCCGCCATCCCCACCCTGGACGGGAAGCTGCCCGCTCCCCTGCCGGGGCAGCCGCCCCTGGGGGGACCGGCGAGGGCGGGCTGTGAATTTGTCCCCCGCTGCCCCCGGGCTTCGGAGAAATGCCGCAGCGCGCAGTATGCCCTGCGCGACGGGGGAAACGGGCACTTTTCCGCCTGCTGCGAGGAAGGAGGCGCTCTATGAGCCTTTTGGAAGGACGGGCGCTTTCCAAGCGCTTTGCGCGGAGAGGCGTCCAGGTGGAGGCCCTGAAGGACGTGAGCTTTACCCTGGGCGACGGGGAGATCTTAGGCGTCGTAGGGGAAAGCGGCTCAGGGAAAAGCACCCTGTTGCGCCTTGTCAGCGGTCTGGAGAAGCCGGACAAGGGAGAAGTGCTGCTGGAGGGGAAGCCCCTGCCCCCCAAGCGGACGAAGGCGCAATACCGGGCGATCCAGATGATCTTCCAGGACGCCGCGGGCTCCTTCCAGCCCCGGAGACGCATTTCCGCCTCCATCCGGGACGGGGTGAAAAGCCTGTGGGGACGGGACGCGGAGCCGGACATGGCAGAGCTCTGCGCCCTGGTGGGCCTCAGCCCGGACCTGGCGGAACGCTACCCCCGGGAGCTCAGCGGCGGCCAGTGCCAGCGCTTCGCCATCGCCAGAGCGGTGGCCGCCTCCCCCCGGGTGCTACTCTGCGACGAGATCACCAGCGCCCTGGACGTCTCCACCCAGGCGCAGGTGCTGCATCTGGTGGCGGACATATGCCGGGAAAAGCACATGGCCGCCCTGCTGGTATCCCACGACCTGGCGGTGGTGAGCTGCCTTTGCAGCCGGGTCATGGTGCTGTACCGGGGCGAGCTGGTGGAGGAAGGGCCGGTGCGCCGGGTGATCGACGCGCCGGAACAGGAATATACGAAGCGGCTGCTGGATTCCGTATTGGAGGTCAGATAGATGGACGAGCTGGAAAGAAGCGTGGAGGAATACTGGACGCAGCGGGCGTCGGATTTCAATACCGTGCGCCTCAACGAGCTGCGGGACCCCATCAGCGGGCGCTGGCTGGCGGAGATGGGGCGGTATCTGCCGGAGGACAGGCCCCTGCGCATCCTGGACGTGGGCACCGGCACGGGGTATTTCGCCATCCTGCTGGCTCAAAGGGGCCACGCGCTCACGGGCATCGACCTCACCCCCGCCATGCTGGCGGAGGCGGAGGAGACCGCCGCCGGGCTGGGGCTGTCCATCGAGTTCCGCCGCCTCGACGCCCAGGAGACGGATCTCCCCGCGGAGAGCTTCGACGCCCTGGTGACCCGGAACCTCACCTGGACCCTTCCGGAGCCGGAGAAGGCATACCGGGAATGGCACCGGCTGCTGAAGCCGGGAGGCTGGCTCCTGAATTTCGACGCGGACTACGCCCGGAACGTGCGCAACGAGAACCAGAAGGCCTCCTACATCTCCAAAGAGGGGGTCTACGGGCACATCGGCGTCACCCCCGCTCTGGCGGCGGAGAACGCGCGGATCACCCTGGCCATGCCCGCCAGCCGCCATGCGCGGCCCGGGTGGGACCTGGAGCTCATGGGCGCAGCCGGGTTCTCCCGCTGCGGCGCGGACGAAACGGCGGGCGCGCGCATCCTGCGGGAACGGGACCTGGCCGACGCGCCGCTGTTCCTCCTGTGGGGGCAGAAGTGAAGGAAAAGGAAGGGGCTGCTTCGGCAGCCCTTTTTCATTGACCGGGAGGGGAAAACAGAGTAAAATCATTTCAGGAAACACCGATGGGGGGAGGAAGCGGCATGAGCCATCTGCAATTCAAATACGTCCGCATCCAGGGCAAGGAGCTGGCGAAAAACACCATGTATGCCAAGGGCATCTTCAGCATGTGCTGGGGCCTCATCCAGCAGGACGTGATGGACGCGGAGGATGCGGACCTTTTCCGGGAGATCGACGGCTGGTTCGCGGAAAACCTGCCCTGGCCGCCCCAGTGCATGAACCGGGAGAGCGTCGTTTGCTGGTTCAAGACGGAAAACTCCCAGGAGATGATGAAGATGATCCGCCCCGCCCTCTGGCTGCTGGAAAAGTATCACCACCCCTATTTCCTGGTGTATACCAACTCCCCCGGGGAGATCGTTTACGAGGACCAGTTTCAGGTCGTGGCAAAGACGGACAGGTTTTTGCAGATCGACGAGCTCCAGCCCTCCTGGTCTCCCCAGGACGCCTGACCCGGCCCGGAGAAAAAGGACGGGACAGAGGGAGCTTTCTGTGTTATAATACTACACGGAATAATCCAAAGCCCCTGTTCTGAAGGAACCGGACCGGCTATCCCGGACATCCGGAGGAACCTTTGACAGGAAAGGGAGGCAGAGAGATGGACAGAAACGAGCTCATTCTCCGGTTTTTCATGGAGGACGTGGGCGGCATCCTCGTCACCGACGAGCAGGGCTGCGTGCTCTTTGAGGACGAGCGGGCCCGGCTGATCCGTCAGGGGGAGACCAACTGGGAGGCAGCCTGTCCCCCGCCCCGGGAGGGGCAGCGGGGGGAGCGCTGGGACCTGCTGCACAGGGACAGCGGACAGAGCTACATGGTGGTGACCTCCACGGTCCGGGATGGGGAAACGCTCCTGCAGCTGCACCATCTGGTGGACAGCAGCGACTATATGGAGCTGTTCCGGGATATGGGCGACTACTCCAAGACCCTCAAGCACGAAAAGGAGCACGACGGGCTGACGGGGCTTTACAACAAGGGGAAGTTCCTGGCCCTCAAGGAAACTCTGTTCCGCAATCAGAAGTCCCTGGCCGTGTTCAATATGGACGTGAACAACCTGAAATACCTCAACGACAATTTCGGCCACGAGGCCGGGGACAAGCTCATCCTCAAAGCCGCAGAGAGCCTGAAGCGCATCGAGGGGCGCAACGTTCTGCCCTTCCGGGTGGGGGGCGACGAATTCCTCGTGGTGGCTATGCACATGAGCCGGGAGGAAGCACAGCAGCTCCGCGCCCGGTGGGAAGCGGGGCTGCGGGAGATCAATGAGCCGGACGACGGCATCCGCTGCGTCGTTGCCTGCGGCATGGCCTACGGCGAGGAGGGCTACGAGCTGGAGGCGCTGCTGGCTGAGGCGGACGAGCGGATGTATGAGGACAAGATGGCCAAGAAACGGGCTGCCGGGGAGACGAATCCCATGGTGCGGTGAGGCCGGAAAATGGAAGGGGCGCTGCCGAATGGCAGCGCCCCTCGTGCGCATCAGTTGCTTTGCGCCTAGCTCCCCCAGGGAAGGTGAAGAGGAAACAAGGTGCCGACTGGGTCTTCGGACCTAGTCGGCACCTTGTTAAGTAGTGTTATCCGGGTCTTTCTTTCCCTTCAGGCGCTGCCCGATCAATTGACAGTCAGCGTTCCGAATACTTTGAAGATGTTGTAATTCTTTGCGACGTTATCCGGCAGCGTGTAAGAGAACACGTTTTGGGACGAGCCCTTCATACTGCGGAAGGCGTCCGCTGCGAAGGTATAGGTAATCGCGGGCTGACCATCGGTGAGGTCTTTCTCCACGAAGCCATGCACGCCGGACTTAACCAGAGTCTTCAGATGGTCGGGGATATCATCGTCAGCAGGCAGGACGTACCACGTCACGCTATTGTTCCTGGCGATAGTGCCCTCCGAAACCAACGCATCGCCGGAAATCAGGAATACAGGCCGCCGGTCCACGAAGAGGTGGCAAGTGGGGTCGCCCTCGTTGTCCAGGGATTGCCAGATCAGGTATTCGGCGGTCTGGACCGTATCGGTATTCGTCTTATACTTGATCTCCAGGATGATGTAGGCCCGGGCTCCATAAACGCCAGCGTCGATCACGCTGCTCAGCGGTTCGTCGGGATTATCCACGGCGTAATAGACGTAGTACATATCGCCCTTGACAGATTCGATGGAGCGGATCGAGGTAGTATCGTCCTCCGCGAAGGTCAGGCTTCCCAACAGGGCATTGATCGATGCGATGTCCGTCGGGTCCGGCAGCTTGACCGGCTTGACATGGCCGGAGAACTCCGTCTTCCTACCCTGGTTGGTGCCGTCGTAGACGGAATATTTGCCCTCGGGAGAAATCAGGCTCTCGTCCGGCGCGATATAGACCTTGACCACAGTTTCCGCAGCATTAGCGCTCTTCTGGATGACCACGGAAACGTCATAGTAATCGTTGCCGTTATACTCGAAGTGGTCGAAGATATAACCGTCGTCTTCCGTCCAGCCCGCGGGCAGCGCGAAGGTGACGGGAGCATACTGGCCCACGGCGGAGCCGGTGGTCTGGCCGATCATGATGTCGAAGCTCTTTCCCTTCAGGCCTTCGAACTGTGTCTTATCCGTTGCCGGGAGCCAGGTCATGGGCGCTTGGGAGGTGTAGCGGAGGTAATACTCAATGGTGTAATTCCAGGGCTGCAGCTGCTTGTAGAGGAAGATGATCTCATTGTTGCAGACCATGATGGGATTGTTGTCACTATCAAAGAGCGGTTCTCCCGTGTCCTCGTCCACCGCCTGGGTATCGGGGCGGACCGTCCAGGGGATGCGGCTGTAATTGGGATTATAGAGATTCACGATGGGGGCTTCCGCTGTGTAGACTTCGCCCACAAACCTCGTGACAGGCGTCGGATCCGTCAGGCCGGGCACCGCGACAGGCTTGCCGTTCTCGCCCTTCTTGATGTGGTCCGTTTCATCCTCGTCATAGACGTAGTAGTGGACCTTGACCTGAGCCGTATCACGCTTGGTGGATTTGAACTCAGCGGTCAGCGCGATGTTATTGCGGAGCTCCATGGCGGGATAGTAGGTCTTCTGCGCGCCGGTTTCATCCGTGTAATACCAGCGGACGAAGTCATATTCCGTGCCGTCGCCCTTTTGGGGGATATACGCCGCGAGATAGGCGCCGTTTTCATCGGCAACGGCGGAGCTCAGAAGGTCTTCGCCCCAGGCCCTTGTCAGGATCCAGTCCCCGTCCTCATTCTTCGGCGCCGTCATGGTCTCCCGCTCGGGAGCCGGGGTATCCTCGCTGTCGTCCAGGAGGAAGGTGACGGTCACATCCCGGTGGGCCCAGACCGCATAGAGGGCCAGGCCGCCTTCCGGCATCTTGGAATTGGTGTTGCTTGCGTCGAAGAAGGGCTTGTCGGGGTTCTCGCCGGTCAGGGTCGGATTCGGGGAGGTGAACCAACCGGCGAAATACACGGTGCTATCTCCGTCATATTCAGACGGCTTGGTCGGCGTATAGTCATAGGCCTTTCCATCCGAAGCGGCGTTGACGGGATAGCGAAGGTCCTCATCATAATACACCAAGATCGAACGATCCAAAGCGCCGTCGTTGAAGTATTCAAGGGCATAGGACTTCCTTGTATGATAAACATACAGGACCGTGTTGAAATACGCGGTGTCTGTATATGGAAGCTGATCGTCCCGTTTTTCTTTGAAACCTTGAGTTTCGGTGGTATACCGGTCGTGAGAAAACTGACTGAATTTATCCGACGGATACAGACTGCCGCTGGAGTGAGTCATTATCCTGATGTCTTCGGCGGAATAATCCCCATTCAACATCTGTCGCTTATGGTAGATCGGTATGTCTCCGTTCGGTCCATCGTTAGTCAGCTGTAATACTGTACCTCCATCTCTGAAATGGCTGTGCGTAAATGCTACCAGCAGTGTCTGCCGATAACGTGTGCCGGTAACATTATACTCGTACCAAAGATTCGCCTTGACCGAACTCCAGCTATAGCCATTGACATCGAAGTCCGACTCAAATTTTCCGGTCCAAGTCATGACCTTTTTGACGCCTGTGCCGGAAATCTGTCCATTAGTGCTGGTGAAATAGTAGAATGGATCGTCTTTATCACTGTTGGTGTGGCTACTGGTGCCGTATTCATGAGGCGTTCCGTTGTTATCCGTCCAGTACCACGTAAAGCCGGAACCGCTTCCGCTGTTCTTCGTCAGCAGAACATGACCATACAAACTGTCAGGACCTTGGTTGGAGTCCACAGCGTAATTTGCGGATTCATCTTCTGATGGTGTATACGTATACGGAGCAGCATCGCCGGTACGGATGAATCTGTCGCCGGTGTAAGCTCCGCCATTACCCCGCAGGAAACGGCGACCGGTATAATCAACGCTCCCATACTTCCAAGTATAAGTGGTGGTGGGGATGGATTTCAGCTGCACATGCCCATGCTGCCCGCCGATGCCCACGTTGCCGTCCTCATACCAGAGGTTCGTCGTGTCGGTTTCCCCGGCGGCGGAATAGGTATAATTATACGTACCGCTGCCGCCGCGCTTCAGTCGTCGTTCCAGCTCGATGATCAGGGTATTGTCGTTATTGTTATTGGGGTTATAACGAGTGCCGGAATAGAGGTTTGAATAGATTTTTTTAGAATCAGTGTACTGATCACTATATTCATAATGCCCCGACATCGGCCCATCCCAATTCCAGTAGCGATTCTTGTACCACTTTCCGTTTCTTTCATTGTAATAGACACGCTTCTGACTACCAGAACCATTCCCTTGATAGTAATAATAATAGCCGTCTTCCGTGCCGGTGGTCACCGTGTACTCCGCACAGGTCCAATAATCGGGCCCCCACCCGCCGTCATGGTAATCAAGTTCAACATATTCACCATTGATCAAACCGTAGGTATTTCTGTTATTGCTGGTCGGCGTATACGTATACTGCGGCACCCACACGGTTTCCGTGTGAGGAACACGGGTCAACTTGTCATATTCGCCGTTCAGAATGCCATACTTATTGTCATCTGTGTCGGTATCCGGTGCCTGCGTATAGGTATACTCGGTAGACCAGCCTGTGTAGACACGCGTCAACGGATAATAATTTTCCCCATCTTTATAATAATAG
>JAEEGI010022864.1_pt1 | contig 12320 bp, 11 predicted proteins | sample 8958751 | NCBI WGS metagenome assembly JAEEGI01 (sample SAMN16246545, study PRJNA631951) | gut metagenome | biome: gut microbiome; feature: rumen; material: KS-attached | host: Bos | place: Iran: Karaj | collected 2018-10 | reverse complement strand
AGGGCGGAGACACTTCCTGCATAGAAAATGTGGACAGATTCCCCAGAACGGAGTTCAAAGAGGACATCATTGCCACGGAAGACGGATATGTCAGCGAGATCCTTACGGATGAAATAGGCATGACCAGCCTGCTTTTGGGAGGCGGCAGAGAGACCAAGGAATCCGTTATCGATCTTTCCGTAGGCCTTAAGATCAGGAAGAAGATCGGAGATTTTGTTTCCAAGGGAGAGAGTTTCGTGACTCTTTACGCAAATGATATAGAAAAACTCAGAGCCGCTTCTGCAAGAGTTCGCGGCGCCTATAAGTTTTCTGCTCAGAAAACAGAGCCTTCAAAGCACGTTTTGGGCATAGTCACTGCCGACGAGGTGAAGCTGTTCTGATCCGGGCTGAAAGCTTTAAGGCAGCAGGATAAGGTGTAAGCAGGTAAACTTAAAGTATATTGGGGGTTATCGGATGGCTATTCAAAAGAAAAAACTTGGTGAGATACTTATGGATGCGGGCTGTCTTACGGAAGACAAGCTGAATGAGGCCTTAAGGCTTCAAAAGACCGACGGCGAACGTCTGGGCCGTGTCCTTATCAATCACGGTTTTGTTTCGGAACGTGAAATGCTGGATGCTTTGCACACCCAGATGGGGTTTTCTATAGTGGATCCGGAAACCATAGAGATACCGGATAAGATCATTCAGATGATCCCTTATCCTCTGGTTAAAAGATATAATGCCATTCCCGTAAAACTGGAAAACGGTTATCTTACCGTTGTCATGGAGGATCCCCTTAATTTCGTTGCCATCGAAGATATCCATGTGGCTACCCAGTGTGAGATCATCCCTGTTATATCCAGTTACAGAAGTATCATTAACACCGCCGGAAGACTTTACGGTAATCGTTCTGCCGATAAGGCTGTTCAGGATATTAAAAACGAGTACGGTGAATCCGCAAGAGAGATAACCAATACCGAAAGAGATGCTGCGGTGGACAATGCGCCCATTGTTCGTCTCCTTAATTCGGTCATCGATGTGGCCATTACAGACGGAGCCAGTGATATCCATATAGAGCCCCTTATCAGTTCTGTGCGTATCCGTTACAGACTGGACGGTAAGCTTAAGATCATCCGCGATGTCCCCAAGGATGCCATGAATGCCATTATCACCAGGATCAAGATCCTGTCTGACATGGATATAGCGGAAAGAAGACTTCCCCAGGACGGACGTTTTGATTACAAGTTCAGAGAAAATGTTTATTCTATCCGTGTGTCCATACTTCCCACCACCAACGGAGAGAAGGCGGTGCTCCGTATTCTGGACAAGTACAATTTCAGGATCAGAAAAGAGTTCTTGGGCTTTACAAAAGATAACTTTGATAAATTTGAAAAACTGATATCCATCCCCAACGGTCTTGTATTGGTTACGGGACCTACAGGTACAGGTAAATCCACCACCCTTTATGCAATGCTTTCGGAACTTAACAAGACTTCCGAAAACATCATTACCATTGAAGACCCGGTGGAATACGTTATAGAAGGCATATCTCAGGTTCAGGTGAATCCTAAGATAGGTTTGGACTTTGCGGAAGCCTTAAGAACATTTTTGAGACAGGACCCGGATGTTATCATGGTAGGTGAGATCCGTGATCCGGAAACAGCAGACATAGCCATTCGTTCCGCCATTACAGGTCATTTGGTGCTTTCCACCATGCATACCAATGATGCGGTATCCGCAGTGGCAAGACTGATCGAAATGGGCATAGCACCCTATATCCTGGCAGTATCCCTTATGGGCGTCATTTCCCAGAGACTGGTCAGAAAGCTTTGCCCCGACTGTGCTCAGGAATATGAGGTCCCGGATTACGAACTTAAGTTTTTGGGACTCAGAGGACCCAAGAAGTTTAAAAAGGCCTGCGGCTGCTCCAAGTGTAACGGAATAGGTTACAAGGGCAGGACTGCCGTTCATGAGATCCTTATGGTGGATTCCGAGATCAGAAACAAGATATCCAAGGGAGCTGACACGGCTGAGATCCAGGCCATAGCCACCAAAAACGGAATGACCAGTTTGAGGGATGAGTGTATCCGGCTTTTGGAAGAAGGTCAGACAAGTTTTGAAGAGGTGAGCTACATCACCTGCGGCGTTGAAAGTTGATGGGGTTGTTTGAAGCGGCATCAGACCGCTGCTTGTTGTGAAAAGGAAAAGTAATGAAATTTATTGATGAGGTTTTAAACAAGGTTACGGAAATTGAAGGTGTTTCCGATGTGCATATAACTGTCGGTGTGCCCATAGTCTTAAGACAGCACGGAGAATTGGTGTATTACGATGATAAAAAGCTTTTGCCCGATGATACCAAAGAGATTGTTAAAAGCCTTATGTCGGAGACACAATTTAAGGAATATGAAGAAAAAGGAGAACTGGATTTTTCCTATTCTGTTCCCGGAAGCCAGCGCTTCAGGGTCAATGCCTACCATCAAAGAAACACCTGCTGTGTGGCTTTGAGATGTATCTCTGCTACGGTACCTCCCATGGAAACCCTGGGATTACCACCCATAGTATCAGAGCTTGCCAATAAAAAGTCCGGTCTGGTGCTGGTCACGGGACCTACAGGCTCAGGTAAATCCACCACCCTTGCAAGCATAGTGGATAAGATCAACAATACTAAAAAGAAGCATATAATTACTCTTGAGGACCCTATCGAGTATCTTTTCAGACACAACATGTCCATAGTTAACCAGAGGGAGATAGGAAGTGACACAAGAAGCTTCGCCAACGCTCTTCGTGCCTGCCTCCGTCAGGACCCGGATGTGATCCTTGTGGGAGAGATGAGAGACTTTGAAACCATTTCCATAGCTCTCACCGCAGCTGAAACCGGCCATCTGGTCCTTTCTACATTGCATACTATAGGAGCGGCTTCCACCATTGACCGTATCGTCGACATTTTCCCTCCCAATCAGCAAGCTCAGATCAAGGTGCAGCTGGCAGCCACATTACAGGCTGTTATTTCCCAGCAGCTTCTTAAACGCTGTGATAAACCCGGAAGAGTGGTGGCTACGGAAGTTCTTGTGGTAAATAATGCCATCAGGAATATGATACGTGAAGGAAAGAATCATCTTATAAATAACTCCATTAAGACCGGAGCCATGAACGGAATGATGCTTATGGACGACAGTCTTATGAAGCTTTATAAGAACGGAATGATAACTCAGCAGCAGCTTTTGGAGTTCTGTGTTGACAGGAGCAACATAGCAGTTTTCTAAAGAGAAAAGATCATGCCAAAGTACACTTACAAAGGAAAAAATATATATGGCGACCTGACCGAAGGCGTTTACGAAGCCCCCAATGAACAAGGTGTTTTGGACATGCTAAAGAGCCGGAATTTTTATGTGCTGGAAGTGAAGCCTCTTATTGAAAGAAAGGATCTTCTGGATTTTGAAGGAAACAGAAAGATCCCGGCTAAGGAACTCATGAATTTCTGTAAACAGTTTTCTGTTATCCTTAAAGCGGGTATTCCTGTGCTTCATGCTCTTTCCATGGTGGAAAGCCAGACAGAGAGCAAATCCATGAAGACGGTTATCGCAGGTATAATGAAAGACATTCAGATGGGCTCCAGCCTGACACAGGCGGTAAAAAACAGGGATGACAAACTTCCTGTACTCATGGTTTACATGATAGAAGCCGGAGAAGCGTCAGGTACTCTGGATAAATCCCTGGATGCTCTTTATCTTCACTTTGAAAAGAGTTACACGACTCAGAACAAGATAAAGTCGGCCATGAGATATCCTATCATAGTTTTATTGGTGGCGGTGGTAGTTACAGTATTTCTTATGATCGTGGTGGTACCCACGTTTATAGAGATTTTCAGAGAAAACATGATGGATCTGCCTTTACCTACCAAGATACTTATAGCGGTCTCGGATTTCTTCGTGGAATACGGAGTTGTGACCTTACTTGCCATAGCGGGCCTTTTCATGATCTTTAAACTCTATTCCTTTACAGCGGTAGGGGCTTTAAATGTGGACAGGTTAAAAATGAAATTACCTATGCTGGCTAAGAGCACCAAAAGAAACATTTCCGCAAGATTTGCCCGTACCATGGCAACGTTACTCGCATCAGGTGTGGGAATTACCGAAAGTCTTGACATTACTTCCAGAGTTTTGGGTAATCGTTACGCTGAAGAACAGTTACAGGAGGTCAGAAGACAGGTAATAGCCGGTAAAGGTATTTACGGCCCCCTAAAGGATACGGAATGTTTTCCGGAGATGATGGAAAACATGATAATGATGGGAGAGGAAGCAGGTAATATTGAAAAGATGCTGGAAAATGCGGCCGGCATTTTTGAGGAAGAGATAGACACCAGTACTCAAAAGATGACGGATCTGATCCAGCCCATCATCATTCTTTTTCTCGGCGGAATAGTAGGATTCATTATATTGGCCGTTGCGATGCCTCTTTTCTCACTTTATTGATTTTTTTAAAAAAGTATATTGTTAATTTATAAATTATTCTTTACATTATTACGATAAATATGTTATAAGATTATGGATCAGAGGGTAAATAATTTCAAACACAATTAAAATATTCATTTAAAAAGACGGAGGAAAAACTAAAATGAAAAAGTTTCTTAAGGAAAACCGTTCAGGTTTCACACTCATTGAATTGCTGGTAGTTATCGCTATTTTAGCAGTACTTGCAACACTTTATGTGCCCAGGATCATAAGTAGCACAACAGATGCTAAAAAGACTGTTGCCATTGCAAATGCAAGAACTCTTGCTTCTGAAATTATGTTGATAAATGCAGAAGCAACAACTCCATTTCAGGGAACAGGTACTATTCCGGATGATGCTCCTACAGCTTTGGCAGCATTTAAATCATCTCATAAATATGTGAAAGAATCTGACATAACAAATCCCACTGTTGGAGATACTGCTACAAAAGCAAGAATTGATGATTTACTTGCTGGAAGAGAGTTTCCTTCAACTGATATTGTTTATATTTTGACGGATGAGACAGGCAGTTGTTTTATTATCAATGCTGACGGAACACTTGTTAAATAAATCAAAAAAGCCTCTTTTAAAGAGGTTTTTTTTATGCTTTTTATATTTGACTTTTGTATATATAAAAGCTAATATATACAATATATGGGGGTATAGGCATGAATTTCTTAACATCGGAATATATTTTATTTTTCTTCGTTTTTATTATTCTGATGGGCCTTTCTGTGGGCTCATTTCTTAATGTATGCATATACAGGCTGCCGAGACATGAATCCTTGGCTTTTCCGGGGTCACATTGTCCGAATTGTATGAAAAATATAAAATGGTACGACAATATTCCGGTGCTGAGTTTTATCCTTCTTAAGGGAAAATGCCGCTATTGCGGTAATAAGATATCTGTGAGATACCCATTTATAGAGATGCTTAATTGCCTTTTGTGGGTGCTCATGTTCCTGGTTTCGGACGACTTGGCGGATTGCTTGTTGGGACTTATATTTAGTTCGATCCTTATTGTGATCTCTGCTATAGATATGGAAAAAATGGAAATCCCCGACGGGCTCAATGTGGCTGTTTTGGCCCTTGCTATTATTAAGTTTGGCGTATCCCTTATTATGGGAAATGAACTTAAAGGGACATTAATAGATTTTGGAGTGGGAGCCCTTTCAGGCAGCATTTTACTTTATCTTCTTTATCTTCTCGTCCTAAAGCTTACCAAAAAGGAAGGTTTAGGAGGAGGAGATGTGAAGCTGGCCTTTGCCTGCGGAGCCTTTCTGGGATGGAAGGAAGTGCTTTTCGGTATAGCGCTTTCCGCTTATATAGGACTTATAGGTATTTTGATCTATTCTTTAGTGAAGAAAAAAATGGTCAAAGGAAATTTCCCTTACGGACCATTTCTTTCCATGGGATTTCTAATATCTTATATGTTTTTTGACGATATATTTAAGTGGTATATGGTCACGTTTTTATAGTGGGTAATTACTGATTTGACAAGAGATTTTTTAAAAAAGAACATTAAGGGAATGAGTCTGGTTATCATGATCATGTTGATAGCCGTATTTTCTGTGTTCATTATAGGCACATATACTATCCTTAACAGACATGTTTCAAATACCGTGGATTCTGAAGCGGATAACGGAGCTTATTATACAGGAGAAGGAGTTCTTCGGATAACCTCCACGGAAATTGATAAGCTGGCCTATAAGATTTCAAATGATGCTAACATCAATCAGGAAGTGCTTACAAGAGACGAATTTGCTACCAGGCTTAATGCCACCATAGCAAGTCAGGTTGAAAATTATTTTGTATCAAAGATCGAGCCCGGAAGCTTTGCGGAATACAATATTGACAGTGTTACAGTGGTCCCCAGTTCTTTAACATCTGATGAGTATACCTGCCTTTATGATATTACAGCCATTATTTCCAATGACAGAAATACAAGAAAGAAGATTACAGGGACCTACGGTGTTTTATATCTTACGGAAAGTAGTCAGAGTACTCATACAAGTGTAATGATAATCAACGAGAGTACCCCTATGCTTACAGCCATAGAAAATATTACCTCTGAGAGTATGGTATCACTTAACGGTAATGCGAAACTTACAGGAGATTTTTCCTATCCCGGACATTATAATGCTGCGACGGATGCAGAACACTATCAAAATAACGGAAATCGATTTGAGGTGGACACCACATCTCTTATAAGGGGTAATGTAAAGATACCAGAAGTTCCCTCACCGCCCTTTGAAGGAGATAAGGATCAGATTACAAGAGATAATCCTATAGGTAACAGTTTAGTTTCATATTTATATTCAAGTCAAATTCCGGTTTTGAATGTTCCCTTCAATGCACCAACTTATTATTCCGGAGGTAGAAATGTTGAAAGAGTAGATTGTTTGATAGGCGGTGGTGCAACGATAGATGATCCTTTTGTTTTTAATATAAATGAAAATGCTCACCGTGGTTTTTTCTTATCTTATCAAGATATAATAGTTCAAAATGAATTTGTGATCAATGTAAATTGTGATGGATTTGTATTTGAGGCAGGAAATCTTAAAGCTGATGTAAATGGTAAATTAATAATCAATACAAACGGACATGATATATTTTTTAAATTCAGAAACTTAGAGTTTACTGATGAAACAAAACAAATGAACATTACTACCACGGGAACAGGTAATGTTTATATGTACTTTGATTTTGTTAAGGCCAATACAGTAAATGATTTGGTCGTAAACAGCTGTATTGAAGGTTCTTTCAATATTGTTTTCACCAACAATCTAAGAGTGGATAATGAATCCAAAAAATTAATCTTTAAATTAAACATTCCTGAAGGAAAAAAAGAAAGTGGAGATTTTAACCTTTTTGTTGTAAACAAAAAGGACAATCCAAACGCAGAAATAATATTTGGTATATGGAAAACCGGTGTTATGGTTTTTGACGGACCTGCAGGGACACATTTGAATATCATCGCTGATAGGCTTCATATGCAGGGAGACCTGCAAATAATAGGAAACCCCGGATTGAATTTTTATGCACGAAAAAAATGTGAATTTGACGGGGCCAGAGTAAGCGGACAGGACTGGTGGCATTATCCTCCGATTGCCGCCCTATCCAATTACACTTTTAAAGATGAAGAAGGGAATGTCTATACAGATGATAGCTTTTTGACTGAAAATGAAAAAGCTGTAAAAATAATTGATACAGGATTAAATGTTTATTATTACGGGACAGAAGCTCTAAACATAAAACATTATAAGTGCTGCGGAAATTTTTATTCAGCTAATTCAGCAAATATTAACATAGAAAATTGTATTTTTTACGGCAATATCTTTTCATCCGCGCCTAATCCTGAAAGAAATCAACAACGTTCCGTACTAAACTTTAAAAATTCTTATCTTTCATGCGGAGCGATATATGCTCCAAGAATGGATATTAATATTAACGGAGTTACAACACGTTACTATGACAGTTCACCTCATGAGTATATAACCGATGAAGGTGATTTTGTTACCTGTATATTCGCCTGTGTTACCGGTCATACCATTAATTTCTCCGGTAATTCCATGGCTAAAAGTTCCAATGTTGCTACAGAACATATGGAATTGGAAGTTGAAATGGAATTTATGCCGGGTGTAGTGGCGATAGGAGATAGCTATTCAGGATCTAATTTCTTCAGAGGATTCAAGATAGAATGATAAGGCTGTTAAAAAAGAAAAACGGTGAAAGTTTAATAGAGTTAATGGTCTCCATATTGTTGTTATCTCTTATTGCCATTGTTTTCTTAAGAGCATTGACAAGCCTGGTGACCATCAGCAGTAAGAATGCCAATAAAATGGATGCTTCTTATATGGCTGAAAGATATATGGAGTATCTTACTCAATATGAAGGTAAAACAATAGATGAATTAAGGACCACTTTGACTTCTTCCGTGGATTACACCTGTACGGAAACTTCAAGTTCCAACCCTTACAGGTTTAAGGTGGTGGATTCAAAATATCCGGAGATGTATGCGATCATATATGTTAACCATAAAAAGTACAGAGATCATGGGAATTTAAGTGAGGTTAAAGTCACTGTATATGCCACAGATGACGGAAGAGAACTGGCTTTCATGGAAGATGCCATTTATTGGGTATGAAAATGGGAGATAAAAGAAAAATCAAAGGATTTACTTTAATAGAGCTTTTGTTCACTATAGCCTTGCTGGTTGTGGTGATAATGGCTATCCTGGGACTCTATGATGTGGGCACCAGGACCTTTCGTCAGCAAAGCGCCCAGATAGTGGCAGAAAATGAACTCAGAGATGCCATGGATATTATATTGATGGAATGCAGACGGGGCAGAAGTTATTCCAATGCAGACCACAGCATAACATGTTCCGATCATAAAGATACCTTCAGAGTGGACGGGACTGTTCTTAAAATGATACAGACAGATACGGATACTTTAGATACAACAGAAGTAATATTGGGGTATGATGTTTCATCAATAAGTTTTGATGTTGGAGCGCAAAACATCGAAATAAAGATCTATTCCACAGTAAAAGATGCAAAAGGTGATATCATCTTCGTGGAAGCAGTTTATTATATGCGCTGATAATATTTTCTCAAGGGATGTCGTGAATGAAAACCGCTAAAAAGAAAACTGAAAATAGTGTTTTCAAAAAACAGAAGAATATAATTATCCTTCCGAAAAAGAGTACTATGGGTATCGACATCGGTTCTAAGAATATCAAAATGGCCGTTGTTAAGGGAGATAAGATACTTTCCGCTGTATCCGAGCCCATAGCTAACGGTGTTGTGGTGGATGGAGTGATAGAGGCTCCCGATATATTGATAAAGAGTCTTAAAAATGCAAGAAGACATCTTAAAGGTTCCTGTAGCCATGGAACTCTCTGTCTTTCGGGGAAGGATCTTATAATGAGGGAGATCACACTCCCTCAAATGAAGGAAGATCAGGTACTTGCAAATATAAAAAATGAACTTTCCAATATCTATCTCCTGGCATCCGGAGATTACACCATAGATTACAGAATATTGGAAACTGTGGATAACGAAATAACCGGAGAAAAATCAATGAGAGTATTGGTGGTTTCCGCTCCCAAGGCATTGATCTCCGATTATATCAAGGTTTGTAAAAAAGTCGGAATAAAGCTGGACAGGATAGATGTACTTCCCAATGCACATACCAAGCTTATCAGGAAGATAATAAACGATCAGGAAAGATCGGAGACCATAGAAGTAAAGCTTGAGAAAGTAAATAATAACGATAAATTAACTTCCGGACAGAAGAAAAAGGCTGTAAAAGCTGTTAAGAAGGATAATAAAGCAGCTCAAAAGCAAGCTAAGAAAGATCGTAAAAGAGAAGATCTGATAAATAAGGAAAAAAAGGCGGCTAAAGAGAGGGAAGATGCGGCTCTTAAGCAAAAAGCAAAAGAAGAAGCCGAAGAAAGAGCCCGTAAGGCCGAAGAAATCAAAAGAAAGCTGGAAAAAGAAAAAGCAAGGACCAAGGCTAAACTAATGGCTGAAAAAGCCGCCAAAGAGGCCATGGAAAAGCGCCATAAGAGCGAAGAAAAAGAAACTGAGGAGAGTAAAAAATCTGAGGTTAAGGAGATCTCCTGGTATTTCGGAAGGAAACTGGATTTTGATCAGGGGCTGTATGAAGAAAATAAAAAGGAGGAAGCTCCTAAGGAGGGTAAGGAAGAAACATCCCTTGAAAAGGAGCCCTTTGACAGATACTTTAATTCTAATCCTTTTAATGAATACAGCGGGGTTACAGATGGATTTGATGTTGATACAAAACACGAAGAAAAAGATCCCGTCGATGATTATCTGAATATAAAGATCAAAGATCCCGTACCCTATGAGGATTTCACTGTTTCGCTGGATAATAACATATTTAATGAATACGTTGCAGGGAACAAAGAGATAGGTATCGGTCTGTTTGCTGACCCGATAAAGGAGAGCGGACATCCTGTAATCGACATACCCGAGGTTTCCGGAGATGATCAGGCTGAAAACATTAGTGGAGAACCGTTAAAAACTTTACATGATTATATTTCAGACGATGAAGCCAGCAATATCTTGGATAATCTTTTGAATGATACTTTAAAAGCAAAGGAGATAAAGGCAGAGCCGGAGAAAGAAAAGAACATACTGGAAAATGTATGTCTTATAGACATAGGCTTCACCATGTCCAATGTTACCTTTATCCGTAACGGTTCCTATTCCATGCACAAGAACATCCGTTACGGCGGTGAGTACATTAATGAAGCCATATCCGAAAAGATGTCTCTTGACATGAACTCGGCAGAGAGCTACAAGCTTTCTCAGAACAACAATAAGACCGGTTCCTTATATGAGTATTACGACTCCATAATTTCGGAGTTGGATAATACTATGTATTATTATAAGACCAACAATAATCAGAACGGAGTGGATTGCATCGTTATAGCAGGCGGTTCCAGCCGTCTCGGAGGTATTAAAGAATATTTCTCCCAGCAATTGGGGGTTCCGGTTTTTATGCTTTCAGAGATAGCAGCCTATAAGTTAGCTCCCAAGCTGATCAAACGTCAAAAGGGTAAGGACATTCATTTTGAAGATTACCTGGGAGCTGTTTCCATTACGATAAAGGAGGAGTGGGTATAATGCTTTACAAAGATATTAACCTTATTCCTCAAAGAAAATCGGGGATAACGCCTGCAAGGGTATTGATAGCCGTTCTTTTGATATTTACTTTGGGAAGCTATTTCGGAACATACTTTGTTTACGAGCCCCTAAAGGCGAGAAATGAAAAAAGGCAGGAGCTTGCTGATCTAAACGCAAGGATCTCTGCTTACGGGGACATTGCAAACGAGTACTTTAAAGCAAGAGACGAATACAATGAATATGTTGTAAAAACCGATGCATTAAAGGATGTTTTGAAAAATGAATTTCCTACTACGGAAGAGATCAGAGCGTTTGTATTTAACTGCCCCGAAGGTGTTACTATAGACAGTTTTGTAATCTCAGCCGGTTTCCTTTCAATCAAAGCCTTTGCTCTTAATTATGAGCTTATAGGAGATTACTTTGATGCATTAGACAGTGTGGAATACTTTAATGATATACATTATTCATCCATTGTTTTATCACAAAGAGATAATTTTATTACTGTCATCAATGATGAAGGAAAAGAGATAGAAAAAAATGTACCTATAGAAGGGTATTCTTTCACTTTTTCCATTGATGTTTCGGGTGGTAAAGAATGAAAAAGATAACTATTAGAGAAAAGATAATAATGGTGGCTGCGGTATTTATCATAGCCGTTCTTCTTTTTGAACATCTCTTTCTTAAACCTGTCAGGGAAGAGACTCTCACTCTTCAAGCGGATATAGAAAAAAGAGAAGAGATCCTAAAAGATCTGGAAGGACAGCAGAGGGGTTATGATTCTATTACTCAGGACCTTAATCGCTCCATAGAAGAGTATAAAAAGACCATAGGTCAGTTCCCGAACAAATGGGATGATTCTATGATGCTTAAATATATTGAAGATACAATAGGAGACAGAGTTATAAAAGAAAGTCTCACCTTTAAGGGACTTGAAAAGAAGGAAAATTATTACGTAGGATCCTATAATATAAGCGTAAAAGGACCTTTTGACGATTTTATGGAATTAATCTTTACTTTTGCAAATGCCAGATACTTTAACACTATTTCTGAGATCAATGTACCTCAATACAGTTACGACAATGAAGAGATCAAAGCTTCTTTTACCATTAATTTCTATGTGCTTTCGGAATGATCATGAAAATATATTATCTTATACCCATAATATTGATCCTTTTGATCGTTTATACAGCCTAT
>JAEEGI010022863.1_pt1 | contig 12320 bp, 10 predicted proteins | sample 8958751 | NCBI WGS metagenome assembly JAEEGI01 (sample SAMN16246545, study PRJNA631951) | gut metagenome | biome: gut microbiome; feature: rumen; material: KS-attached | host: Bos | place: Iran: Karaj | collected 2018-10 | reverse complement strand
CTTCATAATCATGTTGCGGGCGCGGTCCATGGCCTCGGGGTAGCCTTGCGGCAGCAGGTTGAGGTGGCTCACCTTGGCACCGACGAAGAGCATGGCCGAAGCGTTCTTGCAGGCCGCCACGCAGGCGCCGCAGCCGATGCAGGCAGCGGCATCCATGGCTTGGTCGGCGACATGCTTGGGCACAAGGATATTGTTGGCGTCAGGCACGCCGCCGGTGGTGGCGCTGATATAGCCGCCGGCCTGGATAATCTTGTCGAAGGCGGTGCGGTCGACCACCAGGTCTTTGATGATAGGGAAGGCCTTGGCACGCCAAGGTTCGACCCATATCTCGTCGCCGTCGTTGAAATGGCGCATGTGAAGCTGGCATGTGGTCACACCGTCGTCGTTGCCGTGGGGACGGCCGTTGATATAGAGGCCGCACATGCCGCAGATGCCTTCGCGACAGTCGTTGTCGAAACAGACGGGGTGGGCGATGCGGTCGTTGGTGAGTTTCTCGTTGAGTTGGTCGAGCATCTCGAGGAAAGAGCAGTCGGCGCTGATGTTGTCGATTTCGTAGGTCTCGAAGTGTCCCTTGGCACGGGCATTTTCCTGCCGCCAGATATGTAATGTGAATTTCATGGCTTATTTATAGTTACGTTTTGCAATCTTGATGTGTTCATAGTTGAGAGGTTCGGCCGTCATGGTCTCGGGCTGTCCGTGACCATGGTATTCCCAAGCGGCCACGTACATGAAGTGTTCGTCGTCGCGAAGGGTTTCGCCGTCCTCAGTCTGATGCTCGGTGCGGAAGTGTCCACCGCAGCTTTCCTCGCGGTGCATGGCGTCGGTGATGATGAGGTGTGCCAGCTCGAAGTAGTCGGCCAGGCGGTAGGCTTTTTCCAGTTCGGGGTTAAATTCATCGGCAGTGCCGGGGATGAACACTTCGTGCCAGAAATGGTTTTCGAGTTCGGTAACCATCCGCTGAGCAGTGGTGAGGCTCTCGGTGTTGCGAGCCATGCCCACGTACTCCCACATGATGCGACCCAAGGCTTTATGGAAGTGGTCGACGGTGTGGGATGGAGTATCTTCTGAATGTTCAGATTTTTCCGAATTCTCGGATTTGATGTTCAGGAGGGTTTGGAGTCTTTGGCGGACGGATTGTTCGGCTTGGTCGAACTCGGGGGTGTTGGCAGAGATTTTGCCCACATAAATCTGGTCAGCCAGGTAGTTCTGCATGGTATAGGGCAGGACGAAATAACCATCGGCCAGTCCCTGCATGAGTGCGGAGGCACCGAGACGGTTGGCGCCATGGTCGGAGAAGTTGGCCTCGCCTGCGGCAAAGAGACCAGGGATAGTGGTCTGCAGTTCATAGTCAACCCAAAGGCCACCCATAGTGTAGTGGATAGCGGGGTAGATCATCATGGGATTCTCGTATGGATCCACATCGACAATCTTCTGGTACATCTGGAAGAGGTTGCCGTATTTCTGCTCCACCACGTCGCGTCCCAGACGCTTGATGGCATCGGCGAAATCGAGATAGACTGCCAGGCCTGTCGGGCCCACGCCGTAGCCGGCATCGCAGCGTTCTTTGGCGGCACGGGAGGCCACATCGCGCGGCACGAGGTTGCCGAAGGCGGGATAGCGGCGCTCGAGGTAATAGTCGCGCTCATCTTCGGGAATGTCGTTGGGGCCTTTCTCGCCACGACGGATGGCCTCGGCATCCTCCTTCTTCTTGGGCACCCAGATGCGGCCGTCGTTGCGGAGGCTCTCGCTCATGAGGGTGAGCTTGGACTGGTAGTCGCCGTGGACGGGTATGCAGGTGGGGTGGATCTGCACATAGCAGGGGTTGGCAAAGGCGGCACCTTTCTTGTGGCACACCCATGCGGCACTGCCGTTGCTGTTCATGGCATTGGTTGAGAGGTAGTAGATATTGCCGTAGCCGCCCGAAGCCACCACAACGGCATGGGCAGCATAGCGCTCAAGGTCGCCGGTGACAAGGTTGCGGGCGATGATGCCGCGAGCGCGGCCGTCAACAACGACGAGCTCCATCATTTCGTGGCGCTCGTGGAGTTTCACACTGCCGCGGGCTATCTCGCGGCTGAGGGCACCATAGGCACCGAGTAGGAGCTGCTGACCCGTTTGCCCACGGGCATAGAAGGTACGGCTGACCTGTGCACCACCAAAGGAGCGGTTGTCGAGCAGTCCGCCATAGTCGCGGGCAAAGGGCACGCCCTGCGCCACACACTGGTCGATAATGGCACCGCTCACCTCGGCCAAACGATAGACGTTGGCCTCACGGGCGCGATAGTCGCCGCCCTTGATGGTGTCGCGGAAGAGGCGCTCGACGCTGTCGCCGTCGTTCTGATAGTTCTTGGCGGCATTGATGCCACCCTGGGCTGCAATGGAGTGGGCACGGCGCGGAGAATCCTGTATGCAGAAAATATCCACGTTGAAGCCCAATGCTCCCAGCGAGGCGGCAGCAGAGGCACCGGCAAGGCCCGTGCCTACCACGATGATATCAATCTTGCGCTTGTTGGCGGGATTGACCAGTTTCTGGCTGGCTTTGTAGTTGGTCCATTTTTCGGAGAGGGGACCTTCGGGTATTTTGGAATCTAATTTCATGAAGCTCTGATTAAAGGATGTTTGTAACTATAAACCAAGGTAAACTAAGACGGCCACTGCGGCAAACATCAAGCACACCACCCAGGCATAGATCTGTCCGAGGATGTCAATTGCCTTGGCGTATTTGTAATTGTTCAGACCGAGGGTCTGGAATGCCGAGGGGAAAGCGTGGCGCATGTGGATGAAGAGTACCACAAAAGTGATGAGGTATAGTATCACCATGATTGGGTTGTGGAAAAATTGCCGCACCATGTAGTAGAAATCCGGTTCGGGGTCACTCTCGGGCAACACATCACGTAGCACCTTACGCTCCTCGTAGGTAAGATGGCGTATCCATTTCCCGTCTTCGCTGATATTGTCTTCGTCGTAGGCACGTGTGATGATGTTCAACACTTCCGACTTGCCTCTAAGACGGTCAATATAAGCCTGTGTTTCTTCGGCGTCACTGTTTTCGTCGGTATAAGTCAGGGCACGTGCTTCCAAGTCGTTGATAAACTCGTCCAACGACTGATCCATCTGGTTGGCCAGCTCTGCCCATTGCATCATTTCCGGGTCCTGCAGTTTCTCGGTTTTGACCATATACTCACCTTTCACCCAGCCCAATTTGACAAAGTAGAACTGACAGAAGTGCATAACAAGGAAAGAGAAGATAAGTATGCCTGTCCACATCATGAGTTTGGAGCCAGGATGGGTCTTGCTCTTGCCATCCTTGTGGTATCGCACAGGACGTGCCAGACGGTTGGTAATCCAGAGCCAGGCGGTGAAACAGATATGCAGGGCAATAAAGCCGAGCAACACTATCTCAAAGACCTTGACGATGTAGTTGGTGCCCATAAAATGGCAGAAAGCGCTGTACCAGGCGCCGTCGTCGTGCCGCAGTACAAGGAGGTTGGCACTGGCATGGAACAGCAGGAAGATAAGCAGAAATCCGCCAAGCAGGGCGACACATATCTTCTTGGAAATGGAATGGATTTTGGGTAAATTCATATTTCTTGAATGTGTTAATTATTGAATGTGTTAATGTGTTAGTGACTATAATTACCGGCCAGGAACACCAGTTATTTTTTACCGGTAGGGGCGCCACCGCCAAAGTCGTCGTAGAGGATATTCTCCGAAGCCACACCGAGATTGTCGAGCATATTGACCACTGCGGCGCTCATGGGTCCGGGGCCGCACATGTAGTATTCTATGTCTTCGGGAGCCGGATGGTCTTTGAGGTAGGTGTCGTACATGACATTGTGCACAAAGCCTGCTGTGTAGGGTACGCCTGCTGCATCGGCAGCGGGGTCGGGACGGTCGAGTGCCAGATGGAAGTGGAAGTTGGGGAAATCGCGTTCCAACTGATGGAAATCGTCGAGATAGAACACCTCGTTCAAGGCTCGGGCACCGTAGAAATAGTGCATGGCTCGGTCGGTGGTGTGGAGGGTACGGGTCATGTGCATAATCTGTGCACGCAGAGGAGCCATACCGGCACCGCCGCCGACCCATATCATCTCGGGTTTCTCAGCCATATCGGCAGGATGTTCCTTGATGTGGAACTCGCCGTAAGGCCCGGACATGACGACCTTGTCGCCCGGTTTGAGCGAGAAGATGTAGGACGAGGCAATGCCGGGATTCACATCCATAAAGCCGGAGCGGTCGGGTTTGAACGGCGGTGTGGCAATGCGCACGGTGAGCATAAACACATCGCCCTCGTCGGGATAGTTGGCCATGGAGTAGGCACGCACCGTGGGCTCGGTGTTCACACAACGGAGCGAGAACATGTTGAATTTCTCCCACGAAGGCAGGTACTCCTCCCCTATCAGGTTGCGGTCGTAATCGGCATAGTTAATGTCGAACTTGGGTATCTTTATCTGTGCATAGGAGCCGGGGGCAAAGTCCATGTGCTCGCCCGGAGGCAGCTGCACCTTGAACTCCTTGATAAAGGTGGCCACATTGCGGTTGGAGATAACCGTGCATTCATACTCCTTGATGCTGAGTATCGACTGCGGCACCACAATCTTCAGGTCTTCCTTCACCTTCACCTGGCATCCCAGGCGCCAATGCTCCTGTATCTGCTTGCGGGTGAAGAAGCCCACCTCGGTGGGCAGGATAGAGCCGCCGCCTTCCAGCACACGGCATTTGCACTGTCCACAGGAGCCTTTTCCGCCGCATGCCGAGGGCAGGTAAATCTTTTGCTCGGCCAACGTCGAGATAAGGGTGTTGCCCGAGGGCACAGTCAGTTTCTTGTCGTCGTTAATCGTGATTGTCACATCGCCCTGCGGCACCAGTTTGTCTCTCAGCACCAGAAGCAGTGCCACCAGCAACAGGATGACGACCAAAGCAGCAATCAGTGAACAAAGTATTGTTGTAGTCATAGTGTCAAAGTTTTATTCCCATAAAGCTCATAAAGGCCATGCCCATCAAGCCGGTGATGATAAAAGTGATGCCCACTCCCTTCAATGCCGGGGGGATGTGGGAGTAGCGCAGTTTCTCGCGGATGGCGGCAATGGCCACAATGGCCAAGAACCAGCCAATACCGCTGCCCAGGGCGAAGCAGGTCACCTCGCCGATATTGCTGTATCCGCGCTCCTGCATGAACAGCGAACCGCTCATGACAGCGCAGTTCACAGCTATCAAAGGCAGGAAAATGCCTAAAGAATTGTACAGTGCAGGGGCAAAGCGTTCCACTATCATTTCCACTATCTGCACAATGGCGGCAATGACGGCAATGAACATGATAAGGCTGAGAAAAGAGAGATCCACGCTCTCCAGCGCAGGGCTTATCCAACTGAGTGCGCCGGGTGCCAGCAGGTATTTGTTGACAAGATAGTTTACCGGCACCGTAATGAGCAGCACAAAGGTTACCGCAATACCCAACCCTGCGGATGTTTTCACCGTCTTCGACACAGCCAGATAGGAGCACATGCCCAGGAAGAAGGCGAAAATCATGTTGTCTACAAAGATAGACTTGATGAATATATTGATGTAGTCCATGTTGAGAATCGATAGTTAGGAATTAATCTTCTTGGAGGTCTTTGTTACGAGTACGTTGTATCCAAATGATGATGCCCGCCAGAATCAGAGCCATGGGCGGCATAATCATGAGACCGTTGTTCTCATACCCTATGCCGTACAGCCCCAACTTCTCCACGATGGGGTAGCCCCACAGCGTCCCGCTGCCGAAGAGCTCGCGCACAAAGCCCAGCGCCACAAGAATGACACTGTAGCCAAGCCCGTTGCCAATGCCGTCGCAGAGGGATGGCACCGGCGGGTTGCTCATGGCAAAGGCCTCTAAGCGTCCCATCACGATACAGTTGGTGATTATCAGTCCTACAAAGACCGACAGCTGCTTGCTGACATCGTACATGTAGGCTTTCAGAAACTGGTCAACCAGCACCACAAGGGTGGAGACCACCACAAGCTGCACAATGATGCGGATGCGTGGCGGGATGGTGTTGCGCAACAGCGAGATAATAAGGTTGGCCAAGGCCACCACCACGGTGACCGAAACAGCCATCACCACGGCAGGTTTCAGCTGTGCTGTCACTGCCAGGCAGGAACACACACCCAGCACCTGCACAGTGATGGGGTTGTTCTTGCTAAAGGGGAATTTGATAAGGTCAAGATTCTTCATTGCTCATCCTCCTTTGTTTGTTCTGAACTGCCTTCCTTCAACGGAAGCATTTCACCATACTGTTCAAAAGCCTTGGCCAGCATTTCCGTCACACCGTTGCTGGTCATCGTGCCACCGCTGATGGCATCCACCTCATACGGATTGGTGTGGTCGGCAGTCTTCGACAGATGAATGGGCTGCAAGTCCATCTTCTTGCCGATAAAACGTTGGGCAAACTTGTCGGTGGAAATCTCGCCGCCGAGACCGGGGGTCTCGCCCTTGTGGTCGAATACGGCTCCCACCACCGTGCTGGAGCTGTCAAGCGCCATATAGCCCCATATCGGGCCCCACAGTCCGGTGCCTTTCAAGGGAATGACGACACCGCCGTCGTACAGGTAGTAGGGGCAGTCCCCATCGTCGACTTCGGTGATATGCTGTTCGTAGAGTTTGTCGGCGTTGTCGCGCGTGGCCTCCACTCCGATAGTTTTCAGTATCATCTGCTTCGTCTCGGCCTGCTGGTTGCGCTCCTGTCGGGGCTTGAGGCTTGTCGACACCACCGTCAGGATAAGTGCCGCCACCGCCACTAATGCCGCCGAATAAAGAAAGACATACCTGTTGCTAAAGGTTTTCATCTCTGTGCCTCCTTTCTTTCATTAGCCACAGCGGCAATTCTGCGTTCTCTTCTCTTGATATTACTTGCCACCACACAGTGGTCAATCAGCGGGGCAAAGCAGTTCATCAGCAGGATGCTCAGCATCATGCCCTCCGGATAGGCGGGATTCAGCACCCGCAGCAGCACGGCAAAGGCTCCTATCAGCAATCCGTAAATCCATTTACCCTTGTTGGTCTGTGCCGAGGTGACGGGGTCGGTGGCCATAAAGACCGCACCGAACATAAAGCCACCCATCAGGAAGTGGTAGTAGAACGGCAACTGCATATAGTCGTTGGCACCGATAAGGTTGAACAGAACACCCATGGCACCGCCGCCCAGCACCACGCTCAGCATAATCCTCCAGCTGCCTATGCCGCTTGCCAGCAGCACCACGGCACCCAGCAGAATGGCCAGCACCGACGTCTCGCAGGTGCTACCCGTCACTGTGCCGATAAACAAATCCCAGGCCGAATCCGACGGCCAGGAACCCGCCGCCAGCTCTCCCAACGGGGTGGCGCAGCTCACGGCATCCGAGCCCCACAGGTCGGCGGCAACCCATACCGAACTGCCCGACATGTGCGTGGGATAGCTGAAGAAAAGGAATGCCCTCGCCACCAAGGCGGGGTTCAGGAAATTCATGCCGCTGCCGCCGAACACCTCCTTGCCCAGCACCACGGCAAAAGCCACAGCCAGGGCCAGCTGCCACAGCGGAGTGGTCACCGGCACAATCATCGGAATCAGCAGTCCTGTTACCAGGAAGCCCTCGTTCACCTCGTGGTGGCGTATCTGGGCAAACATAAACTCAATGCCCAAGCCCACGGCATAGCTCACCACAATCAGCGGCAGCATCCGCAGGAAACCAAACCACAGGCAATACCACCAGCTGGCGGCCGTGCCCAGCTCGTAAGGCCACTCCTCGGCATATATCGAAGTCTGGAACCCGATGTTCCACATGCCGAACAGCAGGGCGGGTATCAACGCAATCACAACCGTAATCATGGCACGTTTCATATCCACCGCGTCGCGCACATGGCTGCCTCTTGTCGTCACCGTGTTGGGAGTAAAGGCAAAAGTCTCAAACGCCTCAAACGTACTCTGCAGCCAGGCGAACTTGCCGCCTTCCACAAAGTTGGGCTTAATCTTGTCAATAAACGATCTAATCTTGTCAAACATCACATGGCCTCCTTTCTTAGTTTCTCCAGAGCCTCCCTTATCACCACCTGCATCTCGGTCTTCGACGGGTCGATAAACTCACACAGGGCAAAGTCTTCCGGCTCCACCTCGTAGATGCCCAGCTTCTCCATCAGCTCCACATCGCCCACAATACAGGCCTTCAGCAGTTGCAGCGGGTAGATGTCGAAGGGGAACACCCGCTCCATATCGCCCGTGAACACCAGCGGGCGCACGCCGCCGTGCAGATTGGTGTCGAAGCGGTAGTCTATCACCTCGTCGTTTATCACCCCTGCCTTGCGCAGCAACTGCAGAAAACCCGACAAAAACGTGCGGCTGAAGCTGTACTTGTCCAGCCCCGGCAACAGCCAGCCCATAAAGTCGTAATAGTCGCCCTCCGGCAGCAGGGTCAGCAAACTGTCGTATGCACCGATAAAACCGTCGGGGGCAATCCGCTCGCCGCTCAGCACATTGCCCGACACCGCGCGTACACGATTCAGGCTCTCTTCCGACATCTCCAATGCCGGGTAGTCGGGGTTCAGCAGCTGCGAACGCACTATCCGTTCCATGCACGCCCCCGCCACAATGCGGTAGTAGCACGGGTTCTTCGCGTAGGGGCCTGCCACGGCAATCACACGCTCCGGACAGTACTCGCCCGTCTCGGCCCAGTGTCCCAGCACTGCCACATCCTGCGGAGTCATCGTCCACACCGTCTCACCCTTGCTGATGGGGCACAGCTGTGCAATCTGCGTGCCGACATTCCCTGCCGGGTGCGGACCCTCCACATATTGCACACTCACATTCCCGCAACACGGCAACACCTTCTGCTCAACAACCGAGGCCAAACGCTGTCCTGGACGGAACGTCACAAACAACGTACCTTCCGTCAACGAAGCCAACGCCTCCAACCCCTTGCACAAATCCTGCTCACGTCCTTGCAGGGCGAAGTCGTAGTCGGGTGCCAGCGGGGCGCTGTCGAAACAGCTCACCACAATGGCCTTGGGCATGTCGTCGGGGTTGGCCACCGTGCCGAAAGGCCGCTGCCGTACCATAGGCCACAGCCCCTGTTGCAGCATCGACCCCTTGAGCGAACCCTGCCAGCGCGGAGCCTCAGCCGCCACGCTGCCACGCTCCACCACTACAGCCAAAAGCCTGCGTTTCTCGCCCCTCACCACACTCTTCACCACACCGTCCACTGGCGAAACGAAACGGATGCGCTCGTCGTTCTTGTCGCAAAACAAAGCATCGCCTGCCGACACCCTGTCGCCCTCGGCCACCAACAACCGGGGCACCAGCCCCACGTAGTCGGTTGGCCTCACGGCATAGGTGCCGATGTCGCGGGCGTCGGTAACCCGCCGCACCGCGACACCGCCTATCGGCAAATCCAACCCTCTCTTGATTTTTATCATAGCATACTTTTTATTTATTGCTTGAATGCTTGACGAATTGAAAATTGAAAGTTGAAAATTGAAAGTTTAGAAGATTGCATGATTGTCTGATTGTTTGATTGCTTGAGTGATTTGACCGCGCCAGCCACTCAGGAATTAACGTTGTACAAGGTGAGAGCAGAGGGAGCTTGCTCACTATGCCGAGCCAAAACAACGTCACGAAGTAACACAATCAAGCATTCAAGCAATAATTTCAATTTTCACTTTTCAATTTTCAATTTTCAATTTAATTCAAAATTACTTAGTTAAGTCGATCTCCACCGGCTTGAGCATATTCTCCGGCTTCAGGATGCGGTCCAGCTGCTCCTTGGTCAGCAGGCCGTGCTCCAGCACCAGTTCATACACCCCGCGGCCCGTTTCCAAAGCCTCCTTGGCAATCTTGGTGCTCTGCTTGTAACCGATAATGGGGTTCAGCATGGTCACAATGCCGATGCTGCCCTCCACCAGCTGACGGCAGCGTTCCTCGTTGGCACGGATGCCGTCGATACAAAGGGTGCGGAGCGTGTCGTAGCCGTTCTCGAGCAGATGGATGCTCTCGAAAAGCGTGTATGCAATCACAGGCTCCATCACATTCAGCTCCAACTGGCCGTTGTCGCTGGCAAGGCTGATGGTCATATCGTTGCCTATCACGCGATAGCACACCTGGTTCATCACCTCGGGGATGACGGGGTTCACCTTGCCGGGCATGATGCTCGACCCCGGCTGACGCTCGGGCAGGTGAATCTCATTCAGTCCGCAACGGGGACCGCTGCTCAAAAGGCGAAGGTCGTTGCAAATCTTGTTGGTCTTGATGGCCAAACGCTTCATGGCGGCGCTATAGGCAATCATGCACGTCGTGGCACTGGTGGCCTCAATCAGATTGTCGGCCAGCGTAATGTTCCAGCCCGTAACCTTGCGGAGCGCCTTGATGCAGGCCTCGCTGTAGCCCGGCTTGGAGCAAATGCCCGTACCGATGGCCGTGGCACCCATGTTCACCACCAGAAACTCGTCGGCAGTGGCACGCAGGTTCTTGTACTCACCGCGCAGCGAGTCGGCAAAGGCGCAGAACGTCTGGCCCAGCGTCATCGGCACAGCATCCTGCAACTGGGTGCGTCCCATCTTAATCACGTGGGCAAACTCCTTGCTCTTGGCGTCCAGCGACGTAATCATCTGCTCCAGATGGGGCATAAAGCTCAAGTGTTCGAGAGCCAAGGCCATATGGATGGCACAAGGATAGGCATCATTGGTCGATTGCGAAGCGTTCACCACATCGTTGGGCGAACAATATTGATACTCGCCGCGTTTGTGACCCATGCGTTCCAAGGCCAGGTTGGCAATCACCTCGTTGGCTGCCATATTGGTCGATGTGCCGGCACCGCCCTGAATCATGTCAATGGGGAACTGGTCGTGGTACTTGCCCTCTATAAGCTGGTCGCAAGCCCATATAATGGCCTCGCCCTGCTCGGGGGTAATCATGCCCACCTCCACATTTGCCATAGCGGCAGCCTTCTTAGTAATGGCCATGCCGCGGATAAAGTTGGGGTAGCTGCTCAACAGCGAGCCGCTGATATGGAAATTCTCCATGGCGCGAGCTGTTTGCACGCCGTAGAGGGCCTCTTCGGGGACATTTTTGGTACCGAGCAGGTCGCTCTCGGTACGGAATTTCTGTTCTTTTGTCATGTTTTTTTATAGTATTTTAGTTGTATTTTATTGATATATTTGCTTTTTTGGCCAAACAGCCATTCCCGTTTGCCGCTGCAAATATACAACCTTTTCTTCAATTACACTTTTTTTATCGATAAAAAAAGTAAAAATACCACATTTTTATCAATCAAAAACCACGGTCACCGTCGTCGGTGCAGTTCAGACGAGAGCGCGGCTAACGAGGCGGCGAGATTCTCGTTTTTAACAAGGATATCGTCGGACAGTTTAAGCGTAGTGGGCGCAAAATTCCAGATGGCCTTGACACCTGCCGACACCAGCATGTCGGCCACACCCTGAGCCTCCGGAGCGGGGACAGCGATGATGCCGATATTGACATGTGTGCGTCTCAGGAACGGAACCAGACTGTCGATATGAAGCACATGCTTGTCGCCCACCCTCTTCTCCTTGGGGTCGATGTCGAAACCGGCCACGATGTCGAGCCCGTATTTGGCAAAGCCACCATAATGCAGCAGCACATGACCCAGCGCACCGACACCCACCAGCACCGCCTCGTCACAGCGGTCATACCCAAGGAACATCTTCATATCCTCAAGCAGTCTGCCGATATGGAACCCCCTTTTGGGACGGCCGGGCTCTGAGCTGATGCCCGCCAAGTCCTTGCGTACCTGCACCGGGTTAATGCCCAAACTCTCAGCTATGGAAGTGGCAGAGACAAACTCCTCGCCACGCGCCATGCGGTTCTCTATCTCACAATAGTAGGACGGGAGCCTTCCGAGTGTCGATTTCAATATAACCAAAGAGTTTTGCCTGTCTTTCATAGGTCGATCCACAATTATTTTCGCATTGCAAAAATACAAAAAAAAAACGACATAACGACAAAACAAAAAGATTGTGTTAATGTTTTAGAGATTCAGGGGAGAAAGGTTTTAATGTTTTAGGGTTTTAAGGGAGGAAGGTTTCAATAATTGAAAATTGAAAGTTGAAAATTGAAAGTTGCTGCCGCGGTCAAATCACTCAAGCAATCAAGCAATCAGACAATTAAGCAATCAGTTTAATCTTTAGACCCTTTAACCCTCAATTCCTCAAACCTTTTAACCCTCAATCCCTCAAACCTTTTAACCCTCAATCCCTCAAACCTTCAATCCCGCATTCTCCTCCCCCAACATATCAACACAAAAAATATCAGCATTCTGCAGAGCAAAGAGGTCAGCAG
>JAEEGI010022860.1_pt1 | contig 12322 bp, 9 predicted proteins | sample 8958751 | NCBI WGS metagenome assembly JAEEGI01 (sample SAMN16246545, study PRJNA631951) | gut metagenome | biome: gut microbiome; feature: rumen; material: KS-attached | host: Bos | place: Iran: Karaj | collected 2018-10 | reverse complement strand
TTTGATTCCTTACCCATGACTCTTTTTTTCATTGCGTAGGCTGAGCGGAGCATTCATGAGGTAGCGGATAATCCGGTTGTGTTGTTGAGGATAGTTTTCTGGAGTCGGGGATGAAGTTTCAAAAAGGGTTTAAATTCAATCAAAAATTTTTCGAGATTTATTATACAAGATCACTTATCATTGACCTCCTTATGGTCATTTACAGCGTTGTTCTTTGCATCGATTGTTTGCAGAAGGGTGATCCTGCGACATCTCATCTTGCTATATTTTGCGCAATTGCCACTCTTTTTACCATGCCTATTCAGGTTGTGTGCCAGCGAAGCGCAAAGCCTCTTAAAAAATCCCTGATGTGTCTTTTGAATTTCAATTGTATACTCCAATGCATGATTTATTGGAGTATTTTTGGTGTTTTCCTTTATAAGGGAAGCATGGGCGGAACAAGCATTTTTCTGATTTTTCTGTCGGCTCCGGTAGGATTCTATTTCTTTAACATGTTCTGGGGTCTTATCTTTGGTCTGGGTATGTGCGTTGGAATGGCAATCTATATGTGGACGCCACTCCATTTATCCGGGTATGCATTTCCTGAAATATACAATATAAGACTTCCTTATATGTATTTTGTAGAGGTTATTGTCTGTGCTCTGGCTCAGTACGAGATCATTAAAGCCCAGACCAAACTTCAGCAGGCTGCTTTAGAAGCTGAGTCTGCAAACAGGGCGAAATCAGACTTCCTTTCCAATATGTCTCACGAGATAAGAACACCCATTAATGCAGTTCTTGGAATGAATGAGATGATCATGAGAGAAAGCTGTCAACCTGATACAACTATCATGCAGGGAGAAGAAAGAGTAAAAGAAGTTTTTAAGGAAGTCAGCAAGTATTCAAGGGATATCGAAAGCGCTGGCAACAGCCTCCTTTCAATTGTTAATGATATCCTTGATTTTTCAAAGATCGAGGCGGGAAGACTTGAAATAGTAAATAACGATTATAAATTGAGTTCTGTCTTAAATGATGTCAGCAATATGATCTACTTTAAGGCTAAAGCAAAGAATCTGGGCTTTTTCATTGAAGTGGACGAAAACATTCCGGATACTCTTTGCGGTGATGAACTGCGTATTAGGCAAGTTATGCTTAACCTTCTCGGAAATGCTGTTAAATATACCAGAGAAGGCAGCGCACGCCTTATTGTCAAGCAGGAAAGATTAAAGGATAACAGAATTAATCTTGTTATATCAGTAAGAGACACGGGAATCGGCATTAAAGAGAACGATATTCCTAAACTATTTAACAAGTTCCAGCGAGTTGATCTTGAAAAGAACAGTACTGTAGAAGGAACAGGTCTGGGCCTTGCTATCACCAAGAATCTCGTTGATATGATGGGAGGAAACATAAGCGTTGAGAGCGTTTATGGGCTTGGTTCAAATTTTACGGTAAAGATTCCTCAGACATATACATATGCCGAGTCTATCGGTGATTTCCGTGCAAAGTTTGAAAAGAACATGGAAAAGAGGAGCTCTTATCGCGAGTCATTTAAGGCTCCTGACGCAAGGATACTTGTAGTGGATGATACTCAAGTCAATCTTGTTGTAGTTTCCGGTCTTTTAAAGAATACGGAGATAAAAATTGATACTGCACTAAGCGGTCCCGATGCCATCGAAAAAGCTATTGATGAGAAGTATGATGTCATCCTTATGGACCAGAGAATGCCCGGAATGGACGGAACCGAGGCGATGAACAGGATCAAGAATGAACAGGGTGGTGTAAACTCAAAAACACCTTTTATATGTCTTACTGCCGATGCCATCAGTGGTGCAAGAGAACGTTATCTTTCAGAAGGATTTGTTGACTACCTGACTAAGCCCATGGATTATCGTGTTCTTGAAGCGATGCTCATCAGATATCTTCCGGAAACAAAAGTTAAAAAGCTGAGATAAACAATTTCTAAACTTTTTCTTCTTTGTTAGCAATCGGGTCTGAAGTGTGCTAAAATTGGCTTTGTCGTTTAACAAAGAACTAGGACGGTTTTAAATATGGATAAATTAGAAAGAAAACTTGGAAAGTATGCCATACCGAATCTTACATTGGCGCTTATCTTAGGATATGCACTCGGTTATATCATCTCATTTGTAGATATTTTTAGGGAGTCAGACTTCCTTTCTTATCTCTATCTTGATCCTTATAAGATCATCCACGGAGAAGTATGGAGAATATTTACATGGCTCATTGTTCCTCCTCAGGGAGCAAGCACACGCTTTACAGATATTCTGTTTATTTTCCTTATGATGTGGTGTTGTCTGTCAATAGGAATGGTTCTTGAGAGAACATGGGGAACATTTAGATTTAATGTTTATATTTTTGGCGGAGTTTTTCTTACGGTTGTATCTTCATTCGCGGTGCTCGGAATACTTTACCTGATCCTTGGACCGGACGCTTTGAGCACTTATGAAGACACCGGATTTATTTACTGGTCCGCCTTCAGTACATACTATATCAATATGTCAATTTATCTGGGATTTGCCATGACATATCCAAACAATATCGTTCGCTTTATGTTCCTTATCCCTGTAAAGATGAAGTGGCTCGGAATCATCGACTTGTTCTATATGGGATATGCGGTAGTTAATGGTATAATGCTTGGACATGCTTACAGCAGCCAGCTTGGTATAGATGGAAGGACTATCAGTTTACCTGTAGTATTTGCAGTTTGCGCAGCGCTTGTTAATATTGTAGTTTTCTATCTTATCAATATCAGAAAGTTCTCTATAAAGAACAGAATGCGTCAGGCAAAGTACAATCATGCATACAATGCTGGTGCAAAGAGAGCGCGTAAGGGTAATGTTTATACCGGAAGGTTTTCAGGTAACGGAAGAGGATATGAGAATGCCAATTCCTATGCCGAAACAGTTGAAAAGGAAGACAGAGGAACTCCTTTTATGAGAAATCCCGGTGCCGCAAAGCATAAATGCTCGATCTGCGGTCAGACAGAGATTTCTAATCCCAGCCTTGAGTTCAGATATTGCAGCAAGTGCGTTGGAAACTATGAGTATTGTCAGCAACATCTGTTTACTCATACACATAAGAATTAAAAAAATTTTTTAAAGAGAGAGAATATGGATAAAGAAGTACTATTTGGTCAGATACTTGAAAAGGTTAAAAGAACTGCAAGAGAGCAGGGAAATTTTATTTCTGAGGATGATCTGAAAGAGAGTTTTAAAGAACTTGATCTTGACGATAACAGACTTCAGATGGTAAGAGATTATCTTGCTACTCAGAAGATCATGGTCAGCGATAAAGCTCCGGAAAATATTGAAGAAGATTTTACTCCGGAGGATATGAATTTCCTTCAGATGTATCTTGATGAACTTGAGATGCTTCCCGAGTATAGCGACGGTGAAAAGAGAGCCTATACAATTCAGGCTATGGCCGGTGAGAAAGGTGCCCGGAGCAAGCTTACGGAAGTTTATTTAAAGGATGTAGTTCAGATCGCAAAGATCTACAACGGACAGGGCGTACTTATCGAAGATCTTATAGGCGAAGGAAATGTGGCTCTTGCAGCTGCAGTTACCATGCTTGATTCTCAGGAAAAGCCCGAGGATTGCGAAGGCATGATCGTTAAGTATGTTATGGATGCCATGGAGGAACTCATCAAGGAGAATAACGATTCTTCTGAAGTCAGTGACAAGGCTCTTGCAAGAGTTAATAATATATTTGAAAAGGCTGATAAGCTTTCAAAGGAGTATGCTCGTAAAGTCACTGTTGAAGAACTTTGTGAAGAAGAGCATTTATCAAGGAAAGCGGTCATTGATGCCATAAGGATCAGCGGATTTGCCATTGATTCAATTGAGACCCCTGATGAATTAAAGGGTATTGAGTAGCATGAAAAAATCGATTTACGAAGATTACAAATACAGCATGCAGGATACAAGCTGTTTATATGTAGGTTCAAAGTACACGATCAATGAAATCGCCGAAAATGATGAGATACTTTTCAAATTTAGGAAAGTATGCGTTGAAAGTTTAAAGGGCGACGGAGACGGAGAGGATACTTTAGAGACTATTCTTTACTATCTTGAGCCCAGAGACTTTAGGGTTCAGGTTTTAAAGCAAATGCGTTCTAAGGTTAAGGTTAACGTCATTCGCGAGAAAAAGAGACTTTTCGGTAAGAGAAAAAAAGAGTATGTTACGGAAATGATGAGTATACCTGAGCTTACTTCCCTTTCTAAAGAGGAAAAGGAGGGACTTGGACTTGTGATCCAGGAAATCAGGGTAAATAAACTTGCTCTGCTTACTGTATAATATAAAAAGTAATTAATTATAGAACGGAGATCATAAATGAAACTTGAAGATTTAAAAGCTTATGAAATACTTGAGGATGAGCAGATTGATGATATCGCCAGTCGTGCTGTAAGACTTAGACACAAAAAGACCGGCGCTAAGGTTGCTATCCTTTCGAATGATGACAATAACAAAGTATTCTGTATCGGATTCAGAACTCCCCCCAAGGATTCGACAGGTGTAGCTCACATTACCGAGCACTGCGTACTTTGCGGATCAAAAGAGTTCCCTGTAAAGGATCCCTTTATCGAACTGGCAAAGGGTTCACTCAATACTTTCCTTAACGCAATGACATATTCGGATAAGACCGTTTATCCTGTAGCAAGTTACAACGATGCTGATTTTCAGAATCTTATGCACGTTTATCTTGATGCGGTATTTTACCCCAATACATATTTAAACGAGGCTATTTTCCGTCAGGAAGGTTGGCACTACGAGTTTGATGAGGAAGGTAAGCTCTTCATCAATGGTGTAGTTTATAACGAGATGAAGGGAGCATACTCATCACCTGATGACGTTCTTTACAGACAGGTTCAGAAATCACTCTATCCCGATTCTGTTTATGGTGTAGAGTCAGGCGGAGACCCTGATTTCATTCCCGACCTTACATATGAGCAGTTCCTTGATTTCCACAGGGCTTATTATCATCCTTCAAACAGCTATATCTATCTCTATGGTGACATGGATATGGCCGAGAAACTTGATTATATCGACAGAGAGTATCTTTCGAAGTTTGATTACAGAAAAGTTGACTCAGAGATTGATGATGCAAAGCCTATTACAGAGAGAAGAGTTGAGAGATGCAAGTGTTCACTTGCCGAAGGCGAGAGCGCACATGACAATACTTTCCTTACACTCAACTTCTCATATGGTCATTCAGTAGACCGTGAATACTATATGGCTATGCAGCTCCTTGAGTCTGTTCTTATCTCAAATCCCGGAGCTCCTCTTAAGCAGGCTCTTATCGAAAAGGGAATCGGAGATGATGTATACAGCATTCTCGAAATGGGAATCAAACAGCCTTTCTTTGGTATCGTAGCCAAGGGAACGGAGGCTTCAAAAGAGAAAGAATTTGTTGATACAATTACCGAGACCGTTAAAAAGATCGTTGCAGAAGGCTTTGATAAAAAGGCTCTTCTTTCAACCATCTTAAAGGAGGAGTTCAAGTACAGAGAGGCTGACTTCGGTCATTATCCCAAGGGACTTATGTATGGCCTTCAGTCCTATGATTCATGGCTTTATGATGAGACAATTCCTTTTGTACACATCAAGTGCCTTGATACCTTCGCTAAGATGAAGGAATACGCGAAGACTGATTACTTCGAGAAGCTTTTAAAGGCAGTTGTACTTGATAACCCTCATTCTTCACTTGTTGTTGTAGAGCCCGAGCTTGGCCTTGCTGAGAAGAAGGCAGATGACCTTGCCAAGAAACTTGCTGAGTATCAGGCATCTCTTTCAAATGAAGATATTGACAAGATCAAGGCTGATTTTGAGAAGCTCAGAGCATTCCAGGAGCAGGTTGATACTCCGGAGAATCTCGCAAAGATACCTCTTATCTCAAGAAGTGATATCAAGAAAGAGGCAGAGAATTTTGACAACAAGATCACTGAGATCAGTGGCGTAAAGGCTATCCTTCACGATTACAGAACAACAGGAATTTCCTATCTTTCACTTATGTTTGACCTTAAGGATGTTCCCGGTGACCTTTATCCTTACATCGGACTCCTTGTAGCAACACTTGGAAATATTGATACCAAGAATCATAAGTATGCGGAGCTCAACAATGAGATCGGTCTTATTGCCGGCGGCATGAACTTCTCAAGAGAGCTTTTCTCAAACGACGAAGACGGAGATTCATACAAACAGTTCTTCTCTATCAAGACAAAGTATCTTTATGAGAATGCTTCAAAGGTTATGGACTTCATCAAGGAGATTATCTTTGAGACTAAGTTTGATGATACTGTAAGGATTGCTGAAATTCTTGCCGAGGCTAAGTCTTCAATGCAGTCAAGCATGAACTCTGCGGGTAACTATGTTGCATTCCAGAGAGCCCTTGCAGGATTTACCAAATCTGCTAGAGTTACCGAAATCACTTCCGGTATCGAGTACTACAGATTTATCACCGATCTTATCGATAACTTTGATGCAAAGAAGGCAGAGGTTACTGCTAAACTTGAAGAACTTTGCAAGATTGTATTCAGACCCGAGAACTTCATGGTTGACCTTACCAGCGATAAGGAAGCCGGAGTTGAAGGACTCAAAGCAAGCATTGCAGATTTAAGTAAATCTCTTTATACCGAGAATGTAAGAAAAGAGCAGTTTGTTCCCGAACTTATTCAGGGTAACGAAGGCTTTATGACTGCAGGTCAGGTTCTTTATGTATGCCGCGCAGGTAACTTCAGAAAAGATGGCTTAAAGTTCACCGGAAGCCTTAATGTATTAAAGACTATCATGGGATATAATTACCTTTGGGAGAATATCCGCGTTAAGGGCGGTGCTTACGGATGCTCAAGCAGATTCTCAAGAAACGGTAACTGCTTCTTTGTTTCATACAGAGACCCTAACCTTTCAAGAAGTATCAAGGTTTACGAAGATGCTGTTGATGCAATGAAGAACTTTGATGTTGACGAGAGAACCATGACCAAGTATGTCATTGGTACTTTCAGTGAGCTTGATACTCCTTTGAATCCTGCAGCAAAGGGAACAAGATCCTTGAGCGCGCTTCTTTGTGACGTTACCTACGAGGATGTACAGAAGGCACGTGAAGAAGCTCTTAACTGTACAGTAGAAGATATCAGAAAGACTGCAGATTATATCAAGTCATTCCTTTCCTGTGGCAAGCTTGTTGCTGTAGGAAATGCAGCAAAGATCAAAGAAGAGAAAGAACTCTTTGATAAGGTTGAGAACCTGTTTTAATATATAAATAGCCTGTTTTTAAAGTTTTAAAAATTTTTTTGAAATAAATTGCAACATTTGACTTTTGTTTACGTCTTATATAGCAAGAGACAATAAAACAAAAGTCACCGCTGTGGCGGTGGGGATTAAGGAGGACATTTATGAAAAAAAGATTTTTAGCAACAATAGGTATTGCGGTAAGCGCAGCGATGCTCTTAACCGCCTGCGGTGGAGGCAACAAATCTACTTCATACAGCGGTTATAGCAATTATGCAGCTACCGAAAGCTGTGCAGAAGCGTCCGGATCGGCTTATTATGATGATTACAACTATGATTACGGATATGCAGAGGAAGCTACTGTAGCCGATTATGATGATTTCGGAACAACCTCCGGAAGTTCATCAGGATCACAGGCTGATTCAGTTACGGATTCCGCATCTGTATCCGACAAGACTAAGGTTGATAATAACAGAAAGCTGATCAAGACGGTTGACCTTGATGTTGAGACCAAGGAATTTGATTCCCTTATCACTACTCTTGACAGCCAGGTTGAACTCTTTGGCGGATATGTTGAATCTCAGAACACCTGGAACGGCAGCCGCTATGATTACTACGGAAATTATCAGTCCTATAGCGCAAGAAATGCAAGCTACACTATTAGAATTCCAAGAGAGAACCTTTCAGCATTTATTGATACCTTTTCACCTCTTTGCAATGTGACAAACAGAAGTGAGAGTGTACAGGATATCACTCTTTCATATGTTGACCTTGAGAGCCACAAGCAGGCACTTCTCACCGAAGAGCAGACTCTTAACGAACTTATGAGCCGTGCTACCGAAATGGAAGATATCCTTACGATCGAGGACAAACTTACCGACATCCGTTATCAGCTTCAGAGTATGGAATCACAGCTTCGTACCTACGATAACAAGGTTACTTACAGCACAGTTTATATCGATATCAAAGAAGTTAAGGAACTTACCATTGAAGAGCCCGAACCTGAGACCTATTGGGATAGAATGAGATCTAATTTTACTGACAGTATGGAAACTCTGTTTGAGAGACTTCAGGATTTCAGTATCTGGTTTGTAGCAGCTCTTCCTCACCTTCTTATCTGGGGTGCGATCATCTTTGGTATTGTTATGCTGGTAAGAGGCATCATTGTACACAATATTAAGAAGGCAAGAAAGCGCCGTGAAGAAGATATCAAGAACGGTTTAGCACAGCCTCAGCCCATCTATTATGCACAGCCTTATTACGGACCTGTTCCCACTCAGCAGACTACTGCTCAGACTCAGCAGGTAACTGTTAACACACAGGCTGTAGCAAAGACTGATGCAACTAAAGCAGATGACAAGAAAGAAGAAAAGAAAGATAAGTAATTTATGATAAACACCACAAAGTCCGGTTTTGTAACTCTTATCGGAAGACCTAATGTTGGTAAATCTACACTGATGAACCACCTTATCGGTCAGAAGATCGCAATTACATCCAATAAACCGCAGACCACAAGAAACAAGATACAGACTGTATATACCGATGAGAGAGGTCAGATCGTATTTCTTGACACTCCGGGTATCCACAAATCTAAGAACAAGTTGGGCGACTACATGGTTGGCGTCGCCCAGCGTACCTTAAATGAAGTGGATATTGCGGTATGGCTGGTTGAACCGACAGATTATATAGGTGCCGGAGAAAGACATATCATCGAGCAGCTTAAGAAGGCTAAGTGCCCTGTATTTCTTGTGATCAACAAGATCGATACGGTTAAGAGAGAACAGCTCCTTCCCTTTATCGATACATACAGAAAGGAACTGGACTTTGCGGAAGTTATCCCGGTTTCTGCCATGAAGGGAGATAACTGTGATGTTCTTCTTGAACAGCTTTTTAAGTATCTTCCTTACGGTGATCTTTTCTATGATGAGGAAACCGTTACCGATCAGCCCATAAGACAGATCGCATCGGAACTTATCAGAGAAAAGGCATTAAGACTTTTATCAGATGAGATTCCTCACGGAATCGCAGTAACCATTGAGCAAATGAAGGATCGCGGAGGCATATACGATGTTGACGCTACTATTTACTGCGAGAGGGAATCCCATAAAGGAATAATCATCGGAAAGGGTGGAGCAATGCTTAAGCAGATAGGTTCCAAGGCCCGTCCGGAGATAGAAGCAATGCTGGAGTCACAAGTAAACTTAAGACTCTGGGTTAAGGTTAAGAAGGACTGGAGAGATTCAGACCTGCTCCTTAAGAACTTCGGATACAGAGATGATGAAAAGAAATAGTACTGACATAAAACAGGTGCGATTAGGCACCTGTTTTTGTGGTATTATAACGAGGAAAATAGACGTTATGCAGGATTTTATCGCGGTAACCGGCATTGTTTTAAAACAGGCTCCCGTAGGAGAAGCTGACAGAAGAGTTACCATTCTTACAAATTCAAGAGGAAAAATATCGGCATTTGCAAGAGGCGCAAGAAAGCCTAATTCAAGGTTTGCTGCCACGACCTGTCCTTTCTGCTTCGGTACGTTTAAGCTTTATGAGGGAAGGGATGCTTATAATATCGCGGATACGGACATCAAGAATTATTTTGAAGAATTCAGGATGGACATTGATGCATCATTTTATGCTACCTACTTTGCGGAGATAGCCGATTATTATTGCAGGGAAAACAATGACGAAAGAGACATGATGAAACTCTTTTATCAGTCATTAAGAGCGCTTTGTGCTCCGAGCCTTCCCAATGAACTGGTAAGAGCGGTTTATGAGCTTAAATCCATCGTTGTAAACGGTGAATATCCCGGTGTACCGGAGGATATGAATTTAAGCGAGTCGGCGGTCTATACCCTTGAATTTATCAGGACCAGTCCTGTAGAATCTTTGTATTCATTTAATGTGACTGATAGCGTCCTTAGCGAGATAAAGTCTGTTTCAAAACTTTATTGCAAACGCTATATGGACCATAAATTTAAAAGCTTAGAGATTTTAGAGATAGGCGGAGAGAATTAATGCAGATCAAATGCGAGTATTGTGACAATTATTTTTCGGACAAAGAAGAAGTTTGCCCCTATTGTAATGCGCCCAACGACGGTATCATCAGAACCGGAACAGGTGCACCTACTACCATTGAAGAACTGAAAGAATTTGTAAAAAAGCATGGTATTCCTGCTGAGAATCTTAGATTCTTTATTGGACAAAATTATACCGGTGCCAAGGCTTTCGGAATCTATAAGGACGAAGAACTTGGGGAGTTTGTTGTTTATAAAAACAAAAGCGATGGTTCCAGAGCTGTAAGATATCAGGGTAAGGATGAGGCTTACGCTGTAAATGAGATTTATCAGAAACTGAAGGAAGAGTGCAATAACTATAAGGCTTTTGAGAATGATAAAAAGATCAAATATGAGCCTTCTCATTCGAATAATTCATATTCTTCACAGGGTTCTTCGGGAGGAAGAAAGAACAATAATCGCTTTGAAAAGATAATTGCGATCATTTTTGTTGTAATTGTCATTATAATACTTACCAATGCCGGTGGATGCTTTAGGACCGGACTGAGATTGTTAAACGGCTTTTCCTCCGGTTACAGCACAGATTATGATTCCGGAAGCTCTTGGAGCTCTTGGGACGATGACGATGACGACGACGGATGGAGTTGGGGCTCAGATTCCGATTCAAGCTGGGACGATGACTGGGATTCCGATTGGGACTCAGGATGGGACTCTGACTGGGGCGGATCGGACTGGGATTCCGATTGGTAAGATTTATTGTGAAACAGTTGATTTTTAGAGTGTGAAACAGTATAATTAATCAGTTATATTATGCGTTAATATCGCTTAAAAGCGTGTAGGAGGAGTTTTTTATGGAAAAAACGATGGACAAAATTGTAAATCTGGCGAAAGCGAGAGGATTTGTATATCCCGGATCAGAGATTTACGGCGGACTTGCAAACACTTGGGATTACGGAAACCTCGGTGTAGAGCTTAAAAATAATGTAAAGCGCGCCTGGTGGCAGAAGTTTGTCCAGGAAAATCCTTATAATGTAGGTGTTGATTGCGCTATCTTAATGAACCCTCAGACCTGGGTTGCATCAGGTCATCTCGGTGGATTCTCAGATCCTCTTATGGATTGTAAAGAGTGCCATGAGCGTTTCCGTGCAGATAAGCTTATCGAGGACTTCGCTGAGGAGAAGGGTATTGCGCTTCCCAAGCCTATCGATGCATTCTCTCAGGAAGAGATGATGGACTTCATCAAGAGCAATTCAGTTCCCTGCCCTACCTGCGGAAAGCACAATTTCACAGATATCAGACAGTTTAACCTTATGTTCAAGACCTTCCAGGGCGTAACCGAGGATGCTAAGAACACTGTATACCTTCGTCCCGAGACCGCTCAGGGCATTTTCGTAAACTTCAAGAATGTACAGAGAACTTCCCGTAAGAAGGTTCCTTTCGGAATCGGTCAGATCGGTAAGTCCTTCAGAAACGAGATCACTCCCGGTAACTTCACTTTCCGTACAAGAGAGTTCGAGCAGATGGAGCTTGAATTCTTCTGCAAGCCCGGAACTGACCTTGAATGGTTCCAGTATTGGAGAGCATTCTGCCGTGACTGGCTTCTTTCACTTGGTATCAAGGAAGATGAGATGAGACTTCGTGACCACGATCCGGAAGAGCTTTGCTTCTATTCAAAGGGTACCACCGATATCGAGTTCAAGTTCCCCTTCGGATGGGGCGAGCTTTGGGGTATTGCTGACCGTACCGATTACGACCTTACTCAGCATCAGAACGTATCTAAGGAAGATATGAGCTATTTTGATGACGAGACCGGTGAGAGATATGTTCCTTACGTTGTTGAGCCTTCACTTGGAGCAGACCGTGTAGTTCTTGCATTCCTTTGCGCTGCATACGACGAAGAGAACCTTGGCACCGAAGAGGCTCCCGACATGAGAACCGTACTTCGTTTCCATCCCGCTCTTGCACCTGTTAAGATCGGTGTGCTTCCTCTTTCAAAGAAGCTTAACGAGGGTGCAGAAAAAGTATTCGCTCATCTTTCCAAGAAGTATAACTGCGAATTCGATGACAGAGGAAACAGTGGT
>JAEEGI010022859.1_pt1 | contig 12322 bp, 13 predicted proteins | sample 8958751 | NCBI WGS metagenome assembly JAEEGI01 (sample SAMN16246545, study PRJNA631951) | gut metagenome | biome: gut microbiome; feature: rumen; material: KS-attached | host: Bos | place: Iran: Karaj | collected 2018-10 | reverse complement strand
TAACCTGTTACAGTAGTCATTGCTTTTCGCAACGAAACGATTTTACGGCCTTGATGAATAATAGTAGTAAAACGTAACGTAACATAAGTGTAGCGTATTAGGATGTAACGTAGTGAAAACGTATCGTACAAAAATTAAATTTTTGTCTTATGACCGCTATAGAATTTGAAAACGTCAGCAAGCAGTACCGCCTGGGCTTAGTCTCCACCGGTACCATCGCCCACGATATTAACAGGTGGTGGACCATGAATATCCTCCGCCGGGAGGACCCCTATCTGAAGATTGGTGAAACCAACGACCGTTCGCGTAAAGGCGAAAGTGAATATGTCTGGGCCTTGAAGGACATTAACTTCAAGGTGGAGCAGGGCGATGTCGTTGGTATCATCGGCAAAAATGGTGCCGGCAAGAGCACCCTACTGAAGCTCCTCAGCCGCGTCACCGCCCCCACCACCGGCTGCATCAAAGCCAGAGGCCGCATCGCCTCGTTGTTAGAGGTCGGCACCGGCTTCCATCCCGAGATGACGGGCAGAGAGAACATCTATATGAATGGTGCTATTATGGGCATGACCAAAGCCGAGATCAGTCGTAAGCTCGATGAGATTATCGACTTTTCAGGTTGTGAACGCTATATTGACACTCCCGTTAAGCGCTATAGTAGTGGTATGACCGTCCGCCTCGGCTTCGCCATTGCTGCCCACTTAGATCCCGAAATCCTTGTTGTTGATGAAGTCCTCGCTGTCGGTGATGCCGAGTTCCAGAAGAAGGCTATTGGTAAGATGCAGGATGTGAGTAAGGGTGAAGGAAGAACGGTTCTGTTTGTGAGTCATAATATGGCGAGTATACAGGCTCTCTGTAATAATGGTGTAGTGCTAAAGAACGGCAAGATTGAATTTAGTGGCACAGCAGAAGATTGCGTAAGCTATTATACTAATAACAATATAGCTGAACTTCGTGACCATGCCTCATCAAAACAATTAGTACGGCGTCAAGGTCCATTAAGGGAATTGGAATATGTAGATATTCGGATGATTAATGATGTCAATAATGTGTCAACACTTGAGCCTCTGATGTTTGAATTAACATTTAAAAGAAATGATAGAAATATCAAATTTTGTCAGTTCGGCGTTTTGGCAAAGAATGAACAAGATGCTCTTATATGGGCTAATTACTCGCCAAATGTAGATATCCCATCCGATAAAGAGATTTGTAAAGTGCTACTTACTATACCAAATCATAATAGTCCAAGGGGGAAATATACATTGAATTTTAACATTTCTAAATATGACTATTCCGCGATAATTCGTGATTATGATATAGTATTTGATGCCATATCATTTCAGGTCACATATCTTGATAAGGAACACACCCATCCATTTTCAATTTGGCCATTCAGAAGTGGCTGCTCCCTTCATGAATCAACAGCGAAATTGTTGCGGTAATGTGTACGTTATTCTTTTTGTTCTGTTTGATATGAGTATACCAACGCTTATGACCTTGATTGGCATGTACACACCGGGTGGTCTCAATTCAGCAATCATTATAGAGATGGTGAAGGAAAAATACCAAAACCTGAGAAACTCTCAGATATGCTAAAGATTGCAGCTAATTTGTCAGAAGGTTTTCCTCAAGTAAGGGTGTTTTTTTATATTCTTAACAATAATATATATTTTGGAGAAATGACGTTTACAAGTGCCTGTGGCAGAATGGACTATTTTTCAGAAGGCTTTTTGAAAGAGATGGGGGATAAAGTGGTATTATAATATCTTATTGAAGATGGCGGATGCAAAAGCGCGATATTTCTATAGACATTCTTAGGGCAATAGCATTGTTGGGATTGATAGCTGCCCACGTTACAACAAGTGACTTTGTGTTTCAGTTGAGGAGCTTTGATGTTCCTATGATGGTGTTTCTATCAGGAGTCGTTTATTCAGCTACCAAAACAACATCCTCCCAGTACACAACTTATGTATTCAAACGGTTTGTAAGAATTATCATACCTACATGGATATTTATTGTTTCATATTTCGGCTTTATTAAAAATGAAGAATTTACCACGATAATAAGTAGATTCAGTTTGTTGACAGATTGGTTTTTATGGATTATGAGGGTGTTTTTCATAATTGCAATTGTAGCTCCCATCATTTCTAAGTTCTTGGATTCCATTTCAACCATAAAATGTTATTATGCTCTTTTAGTTTTGTTACTTTTCAATGAAATACTTTGTCGATTACCAATAGCTTATGGCGGAAGTGCCGATACAAATGTCATTGTTATCATGAATGTCGCATATATGCTGATCTTCAGCCTTGGCTATATAGTAAATAGAACAAATACCAAGACAATTCATGTGCTTATTGTCTTATTCACTATGCTTTATATTGTTAGTGCGGCGTGGTATTTTAGTAGGACAGGAGATTATGTGTTAACAAATATACAAAAGTACCCCCCCCCGATTATACTATTTGTCCTATGCCTTTGTCTGGATTTATGGACTATGGGTTTTAAAAGGAACAATTACGAAGCTGGCAAGGAAGTTGCATTTGGATAGATTTTTGTCATTTGTAGGCTCCCATACAATGTGGATATATTTCTGGCATATTGTTGTCCTTGATTATATTTCAGTTTTTGAATCGACAACAGTACGTTATGCTGTTACATTAATTGCTTCGGTGACAATAACCTTTATTCAGCATAAGATTATTGAAAGAGCAACCGATAATAGTTCTCCATTGATTGCCAAATATTCAAGAATGATTTTTGATGGATGATATTGTACCATACACGCATCAAATTATATGAATTTGATAAAGAACAAATATAGTAAAAGTTTTGTAACAAAAGTATTATTTCATATGTTATACAAAGAATTAGTTTTTCCCAAGAACACGTTGTTTCTTGTCACAGGTGGAGCGGGCTTTATTGGTTCCAACCTCTGTGAAGCTATATTGAATATGGGGTATCGCGTTCGTTGCTTGGATGATCTAAGTACTGGCAAGCAACAGAACGTAGATATCTTCATTGATTATCCTGGCTATGAATTTATTCATGGCGACATCAAAGACCTTGACACCTGTATGGAAGTTTGCGAGGGTGTTGACTATGTATTGCACCAAGCGGCATGGGGTAGTGTTCCAAGAAGCATCTCTATGCCTTTGTTTTATTGTTCTAACAATATTTTGGGTATGTTGAAGATGCTGGAGGCTGCAAGGCAGAATGGCGTGAAGAAGTTTATTTACGCCAGTAGTTCAAGTGTCTATGGTGATGAGGCCCACTTACCTAAACAGGAAGGTGTTGAAGGAAATCTACTTAGTCCTTATGCCCTTACCAAGCGTTGTGATGAGGAATGGGCTAAACAATATACTAGACACTATGGCCTGAAGACCATTGGCCTTCGCTATTTCAATGTCTTTGGACGCCGTCAGGATCCACACGGAGCATACGCAGCGGTTATCCCCAAGTTTATTAAGCAACTATTGAATAATGAACGTCCTACAATTAACGGTGATGGAAAACAGAGCCGTGACTTTACCTATATTGAAAATGTTATTGAAGCAAATCTCAAAGCATGTTTGGCACCAGATGAAGCCTGCGGAGAAGCCTTCAATATTGCATATGGTGGACGCGAATACTTGATTGACATCTACTATGCCTTAACAAAAGCTCTTGGTAAGACCATTAATCCTATCTTTGGCCCTGATCGTATTGGAGACATTAAACACTCTAATGCAGACATCAGCAAAGCCAAACGTCTGTTAGGTTATGAACCGCAGTACGATTTCTCTCGCGGGTTGAATGAATCCATTGAATGGTATAAAGCGCATCTCTGAAAAGAAAAATGCAACGAAATTTGAAAGATAGAATATATAATAGTTTTCGCTATCGATTTAATGACAAAATTGCAAAGCGATATTTCCCATACTTGTATTGCAAATACCTGTATAAAGAAATAGCTGGCAAGAAAACCGATTTCTCTAATCCTCGTGATATCAACGAGAAAATACAATGGTTGGAATTCTTTACCGATACTACGGAATGGTCGCATTTGGCAGATAAATATGCTGTTCGCGAATATGTGAAGGAGCGTGTTGGTGAGGAAATACTTATACCTTTACTTGGCAAGTGGGAAAAGACTGCTGATATTGACTTCTCTATACTCCCAAACAAGTTTGTCATAAAACCGAATAATGGAAGTTATGACTGTTGTATAGTAACAGACAAGGAGCATACTGACCTTGAGGATATTCGAAGGAAAATGGATAACTCCATGAAACATTCCTTCGGGAGAGAGACGTCTGAACCGCACTATCTTCGTATTAGACCTTGTATCATAGCAGAACAGTTCCTTGAGACAGACCAGGTTTGCGGACTGATTGATTACAAAATGTGGTGCTTCCATGGTAGTTTCCACAGTGTGTTATTATGCTCCAATAGAGATATTGCAAAACATAGAGTCACATTTAATTATTATGATGCAAATTGGAAAAGATATCCAGAATATATTTCTGAATCGTTCAGGAACGATTTCGACATCTCAAAACCGAAAAATTTCGACTTGATGATAGAGTATGCAGAAAAGCTGTCAGCAGGTCTCCCGCAGGCGCGTATTGACTTATATAATATTAAAGGAAAGATATATTTTGGAGAGATTACTTTGACATCCAATTTTGGTATGATGCCATATTATACTCAAGAAGTTCTTGATGATATGGGCTTACATTGTATTCTTCCTGAATTGTCATTTCGTGAAAAAACTTATAGTTTTTTTTCTCGTTGGTGTCCTAAATTTTGATTTTTTGTGGTTAATTCCATTCCTACAACAAATCGCATAGCCTACCTCGATATTGCCAAGGGATTACTGATAACATGTCTGCTGTATAGTCATTCTACCCTTGCTACACATAGTCTGGATGCAGGGGATTATACCATACCTCAGTTAAGACGAGTTGTCACATTCTTCAATGCGTTTTATATGCTGTCTTTTTTCGTCATTATTGGTCTATGTTCGTCATATAAAGGTGAATTTCCTGTATTCCTATGGAAGAACATAAAAACACTGATACTACCAACAAAATTTATTAGCTTGATATTTGGCAGTCTGACAGCAATTTGTTTCTATCATAACTGGAACGCATCTGTCTTCGCCAGTTTATTGGATTATAGCAATACGGGCATACCATGGTTCATTGCTGCCATGTTTATATGTCGAATAATATATTTCTATTTAGCTAAATTGGAAATACGTATGAGATGGTTGATTATCTGTTTGGTTTATTTCATGGGACTGACCCTTAAAGAATTTGATGTTGTGCCAAACGTATTATTTCACAGACATGCTTTTCTCATGTTGCCATACTTAGCAATTGGACAAATCCTTAAAACACATAAAGATACTTATAAAAGATATCTGCCTTTGTGTGCATATACGGGTATGTTTTGCCTGTCTGTAGAGTGGTTAACAACCCAAATAGACTGGAATTGCTTTCTGAAGGATTTCGGATTACCTTCACATGATGACTCCATTTCGTTCGGTTTTCGTACTTTTCCGTTGCATATCTTCAATAGCATAACAGGAACTGCAGCGGTGCTTTTTGTTTCAAATCGGATAGGTCGAAACAAATTTCTGCAGACAATCGGCTCAGGAACTCTGTTCATTTATCTTTCCAATAGTTTTGGTATATGCTTGTCTATGGCAGTTATTGCAACAATATATACTCCAAAGACATTCTCCGATTATTTCATTGCTCACCTATTGGTGTTCATCCTCTGTTTGTTGTTATATTATCCACTTGTGAATGCAGTATATGGCAAACGTTATTTATCATGGATGGTGGGGAAATGAAAATAATGTAAGTTTTATGATAGAAGATGAATAAAATCAACTTCTCAGTAATAATTCCACACTACAGTATCCCTGACTTACTGATACGATGCCTAAAGACAGTTCCTATGCGTGAGGATATTCAGGTAATCGTTGTGGATGATTGCAGTCCTGGTGCAGATATATACAAAGAGAGGTATCCTGAGCTTTCGAGGCCATATTTGGAATACTATAGTACTCCTATTGGGGGTAGTGCGGGTCGGGCAAGAAACATTGGTCTCGATCATGCAAAAGGCAGGTGGATCATCTTTGCTGATGCAGATGATTTTTTTGTTGATGATTTCGAGCATATATTAAATACATATGTGGAGGCAGAGGAAGACATCATCTATTTCAAGCATGAGAATGTGGATACCAGTGATTTTACAAAAAAAAGCACCAGATGCCACCTCTTTAATGAGATAATAGAGCGATGTGGTAAAGACCCGCACGCAGAGGAAAAACTTCGATGTTGTCATAACACACCATGGTCAAAAATGATTAAGCGTGAGTTTGTTGAGCGGAATGGCATCCGGTTTGATGAGGTAAAATATTCCAATGATGCATATTTCTGTATAAAAGCTGGATGTGCGGCCAATACCGTAAAAGCTGTCCCAAAGGTGATATATGTATTGACTGAACGTATGGGGTCACTTACAAGTGGTAATAACAAGACTGTTGAGGAACTTTTCATACGTACCACTGTGGCTTTACATGTTCAGGCGGTCATTCGTTCTTATCATTTCTGTTATGACTTCTCAGCTTCTACATGGATGGTACCGCAGCTATATGATCGGGACAGAAAAAAATATAGGGAATGCATCAGACTTTGTTGTAAATATAGATTGTCTCTTATCGATGTGTTTAAGTCAACGGCATACGGCAGGCCTTTTGCTAGTATGCTGATGGTAGCAGTTGAAATGGTCGCTGCTTTATTGAAAAGATAGAATGCAATGAAAGTTTTACATATAAGCACAACTCAGGATGGAGGTGCTGCTTGGTGTGCAAGACGCATCTATAAGGCAGTAGAGGATAACGGGATAGATAGCCGAATGCTTTTTGCCTTCTGTGGTGAGCCTATGCCTGATAATATAAAGGGCGATTTGGTAAAACCAGACTCATGGTATGGATTGTCCTATAAGATAGTCAAAGTCATGAGGATGGCAGCCAGTTACACTCCTGGATATACCAACAGCTTCTCTCTGCAACGACGGCTGGACCGGGATAATGCGAAGTTGTCACAACCTTTGTATCTTCACCATCCGCTGTCGGAATATCATCAGCTGGCTAATCATCCATTAGTGAAGTGGGCGGATGTAATCCATTTACATTGGGTGAGCGGATTCGTGGATTATCCAACGTTTTTCAGAGGTGTCAATAAACCTGTAGTGTGGACGCTCCATGATCATTACCCTGCTGTAGGTGTGATGCATTATTGTTCAAATAAAGCATTGGTGCCAGGGCCTCTCAAAGAGATTGACGACTATAGTAGACGGATTAAGATAGAGGGGATGTCTAGCAAAAGAAATATATTCCCTGTTGCTATTTCTTTGCAGATGAAAGCTCTCATAGAATCTTCAGATGTTCTGGGTTGCTACAAACCGACGCTTATTCCTAATGGTGTAGAGACACGACAGTTCAAACACTACAATAAGCATGAAGCACAATCCTTTGTTAACGAAAGGTTGGTACGCTCCCAATTGCTGACAAAAGAGTCGAAAGTATTTATGTTTTCTTCTTATAATATATGGAATGACAACAAAGGTCTGTTTCGTGTTATTGAAGCGTTGGAGCATGTCAAGTGCGGGGAAAAAGTACTTGTCATTGTGGGATCAGCAAAGAACAAAGCTTTACCAAATGCATCCTTCCCCATCTATTGCACTGGCCTTATTAACAATACAAATGTTTTATCAAAGATTTATTCCTCTGCCGACTTCTACATTCAAGCTTCACGCGAGGAGTCGTTTGGACAGACACCTCTTGAAGCCATGTCATGCGGAACGCCTGTTATCTCTACACTAACAGGTATTTCACCGGAATTAATTAAAGATTTCAATGGAGTGATTTGCCCTGGGTTGGAAGTAACAGATTTATGCATGGCCTTAGAGTCTGCCTTAACCAAATTATACGATTCCAAGAAAATAAGGCAGTTTGTTCAAGATAATTACGATTATAGTAAGATAGCAGATAAATATATCAATCTTTATAAGCATATTATTAGCACAAAATGTTGAAACTATCCGTTATTACAATAAACTTTAATAACAAAGCTGGTATGTTGCGGACAGCTGAATCCGTACTTGGACAAACCTATCGTGACTTTGAGTGGATTATCATCGATGGCGGCTCTACCGATGGCAGCAAAGAGACGATTAAGGATCTTGTCTCTAATCCCAAGTCTAATATCTCCTATTGGTGTTCGGAAAAGGATAAAGGTATTTATAACGCCATGAATAAAGGGGTTAGGCATGCTGATGGCGAATACTGTCAGCTGCTAAATTCTGGTGATTCATATTACAGTCCTAATGCCCTTGAGAAGTTGATGAAAGACGGATTGCATGCTGATATTGTAGTCGGTAATACCATGTTATCAGATGGAACACTGTTTACTGTTCCAAAGAAAGTGACCTTAGAATATTTTATTCATGCATCTCTTAGTCATCCTTCTTCTTTCGTTAAACGTGAACTACTGTTGGATAATCCTTTTGATGAGTCGTTACAGATAGTATCTGACATGAAGTTCTTCCTCACTTCGACTATAATCCGAGGAGCATCATATGAGAAGAAAGACATGATAATAACCCGTTTCGAAGTCGATGGAGTTAGTTCAAAGATGAAAGAACTGAAGAAGCAGGAACGTGTCGGTGTCCTTAACAGTTTGTTCCCACACACCATACTTGACGACTACTATCGATTCCTTGGCGATACAGACCCGTTCTATAACCTATTCACGACCGTTAGTCGTTCTCGCATTAAATGGACGATTTACAATTTAGCATTGTTTTTTGCCAAACTGGGGATGTTTAACCGTGGATGGGTGAAGTATCATCATTTTCATTTTTGATCTTCTAAGAAATGAAACTTACATTCATTGTCCCGTTATATAATGCTGAGAAATTCATTAGCGCTTGTCTGGACTCTATATTGAATACGGATCTTGACAAGTCCGACTTTGAGGTAGTCGTCATCAACGACGGATCTGTCGATAGGGGGCCTACTATTGCAGAGGATTATGCTAAGAGATATGACAACATCAGGGTTTATCATCAGGTGAATCAGGGTTTGAGCGTTGCCCGTAATCATGGCATGCGAGAGGCGAAAGGCAAATATATTTGGTTTGTAGATTCAGATGATTATGTTGATGCCACAAACATCTTGCCCATTCTTCAAATGCTTGATGAAAGACAGATACAAGTATGCAAATTCGACATGATAGTGTATAAGGGAAACGCGAAAGTACGATCATGCGATTTTCCCAAATTAAGAGAAAATAAATGCTACACGGGTGAAGATGTTCTTTTGAGCGGAGGTGTTATGGGATCCGTTTGTAATGCTTTCTATAGCCGACGATTCTTTGCTGATAACAATTTGTGGTTCTATCCAGGTATTATCCATCAGGATTCTGAGTTTTCCATACGATGTGCATCTGTCACTAAAAGCCAAATTTATTTAAGGAAACCATTATATTTCTATAGATATAATACTACGTCAAGTACAAAAAGTAGACAATATGAACGAGTATTAATGTCTTATATCAGTGATGTGATAATCGCACACAATATTCGTGAATACACTTCAAAATATGTTGGAATGTCTAATTCTATGAGAACATATCTCGATGAGTATCCAACAGCTATAATGACGGGAAGATTATTATCATTTCTTAGAATGAAAGATAAATTCTCATTAAGGATTTTTGATGAAGTAATAAGGAAATCTGAAGAATTAGGTGAATATCCTTTACGTTATAATAAAAAGTCGTTGAAGAAGGCAATAATCGCTTCAGTTCTGAACAATAAACGTCTCTTAAGATTCTTAGTTAAAATAAGGAACAATTAAGGGAATTGCATTGAAAATAATCAAAAATGAGAGTATACATTAAATATCGAAAGCGACGTAAAGAAGAGTTCCAATTCTTTATGCATGATTTCGTGGATTATTGTAGAGAAGCAGATTTTAGATTACTGCCGGATTATATGCCATCATATAGATACCATGTTAGGTCACTGATTCGACGTGTTGAATTAGAAATATATAAAATTGTCAAGAAATGCGCTTTGTTGTCTCCACCTAAAAAGGCTGTTATTATTACAGCAAATGGTGGAACTATTACAGATAACTACTTCCCTTATTATTTCAACTATGAACTAATACCGATGCTTTGGGATGTATGGCCATCCACTTGGCTACAGATGCAAAGAGACTTTCAGTTGTTCAATGTGAAAACGGTCTTGGTAACAGCCCGTTCTGTTGCCAACATGATAAACGCAGAAATGTCAGGAATAAATGCACTATGGATTCCTGAAGGTATTGATACGTCGCACTATCACAAAGGCGAACTATTAATAAATAGACCATATAATGTGTTGGAAATGGGCCGTCAGATGAAAAGTTACCATCGTGTTTTGAGCGAGATGTATCAGGATGGGGAATTGAGGGGATGGACAACAAGTCGGATAAATCCAGACGGAACGCTTAATGCAGCGAGTTTGTCATTTCCTGACAATGAAATGTTATACAGAGAACTTCCAAAATACAAAGTAATGGTATGTTTCCCCCAGTGTGACACAAATCCATTTCGTGGAGGAAATGTGGAAACTCTGACTCAAAGGTATTGGGAAGCGATGTTAAGTGGTTGCTTGATGATTGGAAGGGCACCGCAAGAACTGATTGATTTTATAGGATATAATCCTGTAATCAATGTTAATTGGCAGAATCCCAAGGAGCAACTTAAAAATATTCTTGACAACATTTTTGAATACCAGGAAATGGTTGACAAAAACTATGATTGTGCATTGCAGTATTCTCCGTGGGAGAAACGCATTGAAGTAATACGTGATTATTTGGCCAAGAATGGATATGAAGTGTGAAATGTCGTTTATCCAGTGCAAAGATTTTATTCGCTCAGACTACTACAGAGTTCATGGAAGGCGTAATGATGGAATATTAAGAATGTTTTCTGCCACATTTCTTGATATCGGCTTACGTTTCCTTTTTGGTTCCGGTTGGCAAAGTGTTCAAACTTGTTTGTAGGTGCTATTGCCCGTGCTATGTATATGCATATTCGGATTAAGCATAAAATTGACATTGATCGCAATACAGAGATAGGATATGGCTTTAGACTTCCACATGGTGGTCCTGTGGTTGTTAATAGCTCTGCTACAATAGGAAACAATGTTGATCTATATCAATATACTACTATTGGGAGTATGTTTGTGAATGCAGCATTGATTGGCAATGAAGTTTACATTGGTCCATCTGTCAGTATTGTGGAGAATGTACATATAGGTGATGGCGTAACTATAGGTGCAGGTGCAGTGGTGGTTAAGGATATTGAGGGTGGCGTAACTGTTGCTGGTAATCCAGCAAGAGTTATTTCGCATAAAGAGCCAGGACGTTTTATTTGGCGTAAGTGGAATCGGGAATGGAACAGAGCATTGTGAAGAACAATTATTCAATATCCGTCGTAATCCCCGTATATAATGGGGAGAAATATTTGCGGGATTGCATTGACAGTATTCTTGCACAGTCATTCCGTGACTTTGAAATCTTTGAAATAGTCATGGTCGATGATGGGAGTAGAGACTCATCAGGACAGATATGTGATGAATATGCTGCAATGCATGATAATATCCATGTATATCATAAAGCCAATGAAGGTATCAATCAGACACGCAGATATGGTGTCCGAGTAGCACAAGGTGAATGGATTGCGTTTTCTGACCAGGATGACTCGATGCCTATTGATGCTTTGCAATCTTTGTGGGACAAGCATGAGGACACTGATATGGTGATTGGCTTTCCTGACACACCTGTTCATAAGCGGGAATTGAATTTGGAAGAGTGTCGGGAAAATGCGATTACAGCAAAATTGTTTCCTCCGACGCCTTGGGCGAAACTATATAGGAAAGAGCTGCTGACAGATGATGTCTTTGATTTCCCAAGGGAGATAGACGGTGAAGAGGATATGATTATGAATATCCGACTGATGTTCAGAATCAACCGGGCACCACATTTTGTCTTCAAGAAAGTATATAATTTCAGAAGAAATGCAAATTCAGTTTCTCATACGAAAAGAGCATCGTTGGAACATGAGGACTTATTTGATAGAGTACGGGCGCAGTCTATCCCTGCAAATGAAATACAGCACTACATGAATTCTATCCTGCAAAGCAGACTTAATGGGTTGACAAGTCCCGCATTCTCTGAACCAAAAACGCTTTGCAACAAGCAACATCCCTATAT
>JAEEGI010022858.1_pt1 | contig 12323 bp, 12 predicted proteins | sample 8958751 | NCBI WGS metagenome assembly JAEEGI01 (sample SAMN16246545, study PRJNA631951) | gut metagenome | biome: gut microbiome; feature: rumen; material: KS-attached | host: Bos | place: Iran: Karaj | collected 2018-10 | reverse complement strand
GGCCCTTCAGATGCTGGTCCGCGACGGTCTGCTTTCATATTCCCGCAGTCAGGGGATGATCGTGCCGGACGTGACGATCGAAGATATTTTTGAAATCTATGATCTGATGGAATTGTTCCAGAAATATGCAGTGCGCCGATCCATTAAGCGTATGAATGATCTGAGCCTGCAGGCACTGGAAGCAACTCTTTATAAGATCCGGGAATCGCTGGATAAAGAAAATGTTCTGGATGCCATTAAATGGGATATCAAATTTCATGAGTTTCTGGTAGATTTTTCCGAAAGCCGGCGCCTGAAACAGTTTTACGAGCAGATTAGTGTGCAGATCGGAAGGTTTCTGTCATCCACCCTGGAAGATACTTTTTTGGCTGAACGTTCCTATCTGGAACATCGGAATATTTATAACTGTCTGGCTGAAGGCGATCTGAAAGGGGCAGAGGAGGCTATCTCGCAGCATTATGCCAATACCAAGCAATACTATGTGAATCGTCTGCTGGGAGATAGTCTGTATTAGGTTTTGGATAAAATAAAAAAGCAGGATACGGGAGTCGAACCCGCCTCTTCGGCTTGGGAAGCCAATGTGCTACCGATATACCAATCCTGCAAGTGAGCGTATTATAGCAGTTATGAAGAATGATTTCAATCGTTCGAGGAGAGAAAATAAATGTATGAATTCGTTTTTGATGGTTTTTCCAAAGAACAGTGCGAGGCTTATCTGAAGCGGATCAAAGCTTCTTTTGACGGAAATATCACTTTGGACAATCTGAATACTCTGATTTTTCAGCACCAGACCACAGTGCCGTTTGAGGATCTTGCGGTTTATGAAAACTGGGGGACGGTCAACCTGGAACCGGATGCGCTGTTTCATAAAATTGTAACAGAACATAGGGGAGGCTTTTGCTTTGAACTGAATGGTGCTTTTTTGCTGCTGCTGAAAGGACTCGGTTATGATGCAGTTGGTGTTATGTGCCGGATGGGCATTCCTGCTTTTGGGACGCTCAGACGTCTGGATCACAGAGGCGTGATGGTCACACTGGAGGGGAAAGAGTATTACTGCGATGTTGGAATGGGAGGACCTAAACCAGCAGGTGCTGTCCCTCTTTCCGGGGAGAAAACAACGATCAACGGGAAGTGCTATTGGATAGAAGATACAGACAAGGGATGGAAGATGCTTAAGAACAGCTGGCAGACAGACGGCTCCTGTGTCATTTTCGCTCCGATTGCCATGCTTCCGTTTGACTTTTATGGGAACTGTCAGGATATGATCGATCGTGGCGATACGGTGTTTCATTTAACCAGAATGGTTAATCTCACGACCGAAGATGGTTTTATTCAGATCAACAATAATACGCTGACGATCAATAAAAACGGCGTGGAAACAAAACGTGATTTCCCGGAAGAAGAGTTTCCGGAATTATTAAGAAAATACTACGGGATCGAGTATAGAAAATAATGGCAAATCTGATTGATTATGTAAAATGGAGAGGAGACCTTCCTTTTGATATGTTTCCTCTGTGTGAGATTGATGCAGCAATCTTAAGCCAGGTCGCATATTGGAACATGGACGGTATCGTCCCGGAAGATCCAAAAGAGACGATGTCGATGACAGCTTTGTGCCAAAGCGCTGTATTAGATGAACTGCCGCCTTATTGTTCAGAAGAAGACAGAACGTTAAAAGAACTCCTGGGCACAGCAGAGCGGTTTAAGGACCTTACGCTTTCCGGGTTTGTGAATGAGATCGACCCGGAACAGGAAACACAGTTTGCTGCAGTAACGTTCTCCTTTGGTAAAAAGAAGCAGTTCGTGGCTTTTCGCGGGACCGATGATTCACTGGCCGGCTGGAAGGAGTGCATGGACCTGGCTTATTACGAAGAAGTGAAAGCCCAGCAGAAAGCGGTGCGTTATTTGGAGCAGATCGCAGCTGTTACACGTGGAGAACTATATATTGGCGGACATTCCAAGGGAGGCAACTTAGCAGTTTATGCAGGCGCCTTTTGTCCGGATAAGATCAACCACAGGATCATGGCTATTTATAATTTTGATGGACCTGGATTTAATCAAAAAGTTCTGGAAAAAGATCTGTTCAAGAAGAATCAGTATCGGGTGCATACCTTCCTGCCACAGGATTCCCTGGTCGGGATGCTTTTGATCCATCAGGAAGCCTATCAGGTCGTGCATAGTAATGCATCGAACGGCATTTCCCAGCATCATCTGGTGACCTGGGAATGTGGTCCAAAACAATTTGCCTACGCCCAGAAACTGACAGAAGCAGGCGAAAACACCGGAGAGACTATCCGTGAATGGCTCGACTCTATGTCGTATGAGGAAAAACAGCATTTTATTGCTGTGCTGTATGATCTGGTTGATGAATACAAAACGGTAGGCCAGTTATTTACTGCAAAAAACCTCTATAAAGTCATGCAGGAATACAGAGGCATGGATAAGGACAAAAAGAAAATCGTTGCAGATGCAGTAGGGATCCTGAGAAAGTCTCTGGTTGGTGATATGATTGATGATGTTAAAGATACCTATCAGGGAGTTAAAGAAACCTATCAGGAAGTAAAAGAAAAGGTTACAGATAAGATCCGGCAGGTACAGAATAAAAAATAGTTTCTTTTATTCAGGTTTTTATATATAATAAAAGCAACTAGGAAAAGAGGATAAGTAAGATGGTCATCAGTTTAAAGTGGAAAGACAGAACATTAATGGCAGCTGTTGCCAGAATCACACAGAATATGATTGCAGCGCAGGATCTTGGCGTAGACAGAGCGCAGATATTTTGGCGTATTTCTATGTATGCGAAGATTGGTTTGTTAAAAAAACAGGATGTCAGAGATATTCTGACTGCGATGGAAGCATTCAGCGTTATCCTCACAAAACAACCTTTCAGGGATCCAAATGGAGATTTTGCGGATATTGATGGCGTGATTGGTCGTCTGAAGGCGTTAATGGCCAAAAAGGGCGTTGAGCCTACTCAAGAATAAAGGCCGTTAGGAAACGGTAGCAATATTTTTATGAAACAGGTATAATGACTGAGAGGAATCTAATGATTGATACTCTCAGTTATTTTTAGGAGTGTATTATGAACGATGTTTTAATTGAATGCTTCCGTGCTGCGACTGAAACGCTTAACTTTACGACCGCTGCACAGATGATCCATATTTCCCAGCCTTCTTTCAGCCGTAATATTGCGATGCTGGAGGAAGAAATCGGGTTTAAGCTTTTCTGGCGCAGCAAACAGAATGGGATCCGGCTGACTCCGGCAGGATCTACTCTCTACAATGGACTTTTCGGAGTGGAACGCCAGTACTTTGAACTGCTGGAAAAATGCAGACAGATCAGCAGGGGAGAAGAAGGAAAACTGGTAATTGGCATCTTGAACGGAATCTGTTTGGACAGCCAGACTTTTTACCATATCACCAAATTCCGTGAGGAATATCCTCAGGTTGATGTGGAACTGAAAAGCTGCTCCATGATGGATCTGGAAAACAATCTGTTAAAAGGTGTCTGTGATATCAGTTTCATGATGGCCAACTTGATTCAGAATAAAGAAGAAATCTTATTTGAAAAAGTGTATACGATTCCAACTTTTTATGTTGTTCCAAAGACAATGGGGCTCAAACCAAGAGAAGAATACCATCTTACCGACCTGCAGGAACAGACATTCCTTCTTTCTGTAGAAAATCCGGAAGGAAATGAGAAACTAATACAAAACTGCAGAAATTGCGGCTTTGAACCGAAAGTCAGGATCGCTCCGGATAATGAGACAAAATTACTTTGGGCGGACATGGGAGAAGGCGTTGCGGCCATCACGATCGATCAGTATATCCGTAACAGCACTCATGTGGAAGTTGTTCGGATCGCAGAATCCGGATATCTGGATTTTTCTATTTGCTGGAGCAAGGATAATTATAACCCGGCCATTGCATTGTTCTATTCATTGATCGATGAAGTCATGAAGACATATTAAAACAAAAATCTTCTTATATTTATTGTTTATCAGACAGAGCATTTATTATTTCGAAAAAGAGAAAATAAATGCTCTTTTTTGTGCGTTTTGCATAAGAATCATCGTTTGAATGACCTCATTCTTATTAAGTATTGCACATCTGGTCCCTTTTGAAATATAATACTTACATATTAAGAAAGGAGATGGTATTTTTATGGATAACTTCAAAAAACCAAAAGTACAGGTAACCGAAGAAGACAAACAGAAAAGTTACTACAAGTACTACGAAAGAGAATTAGCTGAAATCGCTCCAGAAAAAGCCGGAAAGATTTTTGGGCCGCCAATGAATCCAGTTGGACAGCTTGCATTTGTTGACAGAGCAAAGATCTTAGAGCCAGGTTTTGAAGATGAGATCGGCTACACCAGTGTACCAGACGGAACAGGGTATATTTCAGACTGTACCTTTATTCCTGGCGGAACACCGGACATGATCGACTGGTATTTTGCATGGAGAGGTCTGGATCCATTAAGATTCACGATCATTAACCCAATGGAAAACATTGCAGCTTTATCTATGCAGTCAGTCATCTCAAGAGACCCTGACAGAACAACTCAGGAGAAATACTGGGATACAACCCAGGAGATCAAGAGAATGGGCGTTATGGGACCATTCGGACCTCCTAAGATTGATTATCTCAGCCTGAAATGCCCGTCAAGCGTTGGATTTGACATGAGCAAGATCGGCCCGGATCAGGAGACAAAGACTCTGGTTTGCGGACGTAACTTTGCTGATGGCAACCCGCCAAATGCTGCACCTGACTATTTCGTTTGCCATCAGGTCAAAGAAGTCGAGGGTGGTATCGAAGTCAGAACAAGAATCTGGTACGGCTGGACAGTTATGTATGGAAATAACTTCAAGTCCCTTCCGGACGGATTCATTATGCAGCCAATGGTAGCTCAGGAACTGATGATCCAGAATGCTACAGAGTGGGCTAATGTTGCAGCAATCCTTCCACAGCTCTACGCTGAGGAAAAAGATAATTTATAGGAGGTGGAGTGAGATGTTACATTGCAATAACAAAATTGAATACAATCCTGAAAATTGTGTCGGTTGTCAGTTATGCTATAAAGCTTGCTTCATCGACGTAATCAGATGGGATGCTGAAAAGAAACAGCCAATTTTCAAATATGTAGACGAGTGTGCACACTGCAGATATTGTCAGGCAATGTGCAAGAAAGGCTGCATTAAGGTAGTTATTGATTATAAGGGCATGAGCTACAGACAGAGCTTTGATATGTACCGCGCACAATAAGGAGGTTAATATGGGACAGAATTATGAAGAAGTAAGAGACTCTGCTGATATCCTCATCGTTGGTGGTGGTATTGCCGGGCTCACAGCAGCAGTTTCTGCAAAAGAAAAGAATCCTGATGCAAGTGTCATCGTAGTTGAAAAACAGTTCGCAGGCTATGGCGGAAAAGCTAACAAGGGCGGCGGCGTTCTTCAGTACTTTGACCTTGATCACATGAAACCGGAAGATTTCCTTCAGTATCATGTTCATGCAGTCGGATGCTATCTCGGAGATCAGGATACAATGTTAAAATACGTTGCAATGAATAATGAGATGATCGACCGTATGGAAGGCTGGGGAATTTCCATTCCTAAAGTTAAAATGCCAACAGGTCCTATGACCTTCATGTTTGGTATTGACCTTGACAGCTGCATCAAGATGACAGCAAGAGCTAAAAAGCTTGGCGTTAAGATTTATGACAAAGTTGCGATCTCAGACCTTCTGACTGACAATGGCAAGATCGCAGGCGCAGTCGGATACAGTCTTCTTGATGGCAAATTCTACATCTTCGAAGCAAAAGCAGTTATGATGGCTACAGGCAGCCAGAACTACAGAGTTTCCGAAATGTGGAGCAACGGCCGTGGCGATGGTATCGCTGCAGCATACAGAGCAGGCGCTCAGATGAGAAATACCGAGTTCGGTAACTTCGGACAGCTGTTCAGAAAAGAAAGCTTCCATGAGTGTGTATTCGGTGAGAACAATATGTACAACAAACTTGGCGAGAACGTAACCAAGAACTTCCGTAGATTCCCAGAGTCAGATATCAGCGCAACCGCTATTCGTGAGTGGTATGAGCAGATGTCTGAAGGCAAGGGACCTATCTACCTGCACATCCCGCAGATGCGTGGCGGTGGCGGCGGAATGATGGGCGAAGGACGTCCATATGGCCAGGCATTCTGGTCCATCCAGGGTGAAGGCGAAGAAGAGATGGATAAAGATATGGAAGTTGTTCCAGGACTTGTTGGTGAGCAGTCACCAATCAGAGTCGATGGCAACATGGCAGCTACCATTCCTGGTCTTTTCGCAGCTGGTGACTCCTGCTACTGCGGATCCGGCGCACCTGGCGCTGTTCCTGCACCTCCGGGACGTAACAGAGGTTCGGGTATCCTGAATGCAGTCTTCGCTGGTATCGTTGGCGGCGAGAGCATGGCTGAGTTTGTTAAGACAGCTGAGCAGAACAAGATCTGTGAAGAGCAGGTTGCTAAACTGAAAGCTGACGCATATGCTCCTCTGGAAAGAGAAGAAGGATGCACAGCAGTTGACGTTATTGATATCGTTCAGGATATCATGTGCCCATGCGAGAACAGTATCATCATGTCTCAGCATCGTCTGGATATCTGCCTGAGAAAACTCGAAAGAGCAAAAGCTCTGGTACCGAAGATGAAAGCAAAAGACTTCCATGATATGTGCGACTGCCATGAGGCAGAAGCTATGGTTCTCTCCTGCGAGATGCATCTGAAAGCTGCTTCCATGAGACATGAGTCAAGAGGATGGTTCTTAAGAGAAGACTATCCACAGATGGATAATGTTAACTGGCTGAAATGGATCATCGTTCAGAATGACAATGGCGAGATGAAACTCACCACAGAAGACGTTCCGATCGAGAAATATCCGGTACAGCCGCTGAAATTCTAATTTCAAACAATTCAACAGAATTTGTTGGGTGACGCGGGAGTGATCCCGCGTTACCCAATAAATATAAAAAAAAGGAGAAAACGAAATATGGGAAACAAAGTATGTGAAACATTAGGCATTGAATATCCTGTTATTTCCGGCGCAATGGCATGGACTTCCATGGCTCCATTGGTAGGTGCTGTTTCTGCAGCAGGCGGACTCGGAACATTAGGAAGCGGATTTATGCCGAAGGAAATCATTTTAGGACAGATGGATGCAGTTCGTAAGATGACTGACAAACCATTTGCTGCTAACCTTTTCCTGGATCCAAGCCCGATGCTGGAAGTTGGCGTTTCCGCAATTCTGGAAGGAAAACCGGCAGTTGCTTATATCGACAGCCTGAACCTTCTTCAGTATGACTTCACAAAAGAGTACTATGACAAATTCCATGAGGCTGGAATCAAAGTCGTAGCAAAGATCAACTATCTGGAAGATGCTATCGTAGCTGCAAAGGCAGGTGCTGATGTCATCATCACAAAGGGATTTGAAGGCGGCGGCCATGTAACAAAGGTCAGCGCACGTGTCCTTCTGGCAGAAGTTGTAGAAGCTAATTTAGGTATTCCAATCGTTGCTTCCGGCGGTATTGCTACCCCGAGACAGGCAGCTGGTCTTACCGTTCAGGGTGCTGATGGTATTGAAATGGGTACCGCTTTCATGGCTACACAGGAATGCCCGATCCATCCGAACTGCAAACAGGCTATCGTTGATGCAATCGACAGAGATATCGTTGCATGCGGACAGTCTACAGGTGAGCCAAGCTGGCAGATCACAAACCCACTGGCTCAGGAAATGCTCAAGATCGAAGCAGATCTTCCATGGGATAAAGCAAAAGGCAAGATTCAGGAAATGTCAATGGGATCTCTTCGTGCTGCAGCAATGGAAGGTGACAGAGAAAAAGGCGCTGTCCTTGCAGGACAGGTTGTCGGCCTGATTCATGATATCCCTCCAGTAGCAGACAGAATCGTGAAATTCTGCAACGAGTGGGCAGAGCTCCTGAAGAAGGATTATTCTTTATTCTAAAATAGTTTAAATTTTTCTCACGGAGTACAACATTGATCAATAAGGAAGTAAGCATAAAAATACTGAAATAAAGCAAAGTCAAGGCCGGAATATGGCTGCGTCGTTTAATACCGTGGCTGTATTACCGGTTTTGACATTTTCCTTTAAAATCCGTCAAGTGTCATTCCGTAGAAATTTTAAATCAGTTTTTGGTAATTTTTTTTATAGTAATTTTGCACAAATTGCTCTATAATTACACTTGATATTCATTTCACTTTTAACAAGTGACGGAGGATAATAAATACATGGGTATCGAAATTACAGAAGAATTGAAGAATCACCCGTTGTATAAATATTATGAACTGCCGATCAAGCCAGTCCCGGAGGATGTGGCTGCTAAGATTATGTCACTTAAATATGACAATGAAGATGGTCTTAATATCGCAGATATCAACAGAATGTTTGACGACGGATATCTTCCATGTGAGTTTGGCCTGTTCAAGTGTCCGGATGGCGGATCCATTATGGCAAACCTGACAGATATGCCTGGTGTTACACCGGAAATGTTTGACTGGTGGTTTGCATGGCACGGACTGGACACCTTCCGTTATGTGATCTGGGATAAAGATGATCACTATTACTGCCAAAGCCAGAGTGTTGAGAAAAACCTGGATTCCAGTCTTTCCATGAAGGAACGCTATTGGGATACCTGGCATGATATCAAAGAAGCACTGGCTGACGGACAGCCGGCAGTCCCGGTCAAACTTCATTTTGTTCATCCTACAGAAGTAGGATTTGATCCGGAAAAATTAAAAGATTTCAAAGGCACGATCGTCTGCACACCGGCACCGGCCATCATGATCCATTTCCTGCGGCCGACGGCAACTGGCAGCGAACTCAGAACCCGTTTCTATATGGGTTATATGAACGGTCCTGATGGCAAACCGGTTCCAATGCCGGAAGGCGCAGGCCCGCAGATGCCGGATGAGATCAAAGAAATGATGGGACGTTCCATGCTGATGCATAACGTAAAAGAATTTACCCATCTGGCTGAGATTCTTCCGGACCTTTATAACGAATTTAAGGACAACTTCACGGTTGGTCTTAAATAAAAATCAGGGTGCTCACTTTACGAGCGAATAAAAAAAGGAGGTATTTTATTAATGGATGTAATGGACACTAAACCAAAAAAAGACTCGTTGTACAATTTCGGCTTCCGTGGATGGATTCTTGTAATCTACCAGGCAATCGGATATGCAGTTTACACGGCTTTAACTAACTATCCGTCAAACGTCATGTCCCAGTACTATGGTGGTGCAACAACTTCCACATTGATGTCCCTGATTGGTACACCGCTTGGATTCGTTATCAACTATCTGATCCTTGCTCCGAATGTAGGTAAGGTTAAGAGCTGGAAAAAAGTTGCTCTGACCTGCTTTATCATTGGTCTGTGCGCATCTGTATTGATCATGATCATTCCACCTGCAGAAGATACAAGCAAGATCAACTGGTTATGGGCATTTGCATACCTGATCAATAACACATGTATGTCCTACGGCGGATGTTCCTTCACAACGTACATCGTTGGTAACTGGTTCCCGAGGAAGAGAGGTATCGTTATGGGTATTTCCACAATGGCATTCCCTATCGTTACCGGTATCTGCCTCTCCCTGTTCATGACCGTTTACTACGGAGCACTGGGAAGAACCGGAAGCATGGTAAAAGCAAACTTCATCGCTTTCGCTCCATGGTGGGCACTGGCTATCATTGGTATCATCCTCTTCTCGATTTTCATCAAAGACTATCCGGAGATGGTTGGATGCTATCGTGATAATGACCCGACCTTCACCAAAGAACAGGCTTTGGAAATCATGATGAAGGAGATCGAAAACAGAAGAACTTCCGTTTGGAAACGTAAAGTTATCTGGGGCTGCCTTGACTGGTACATGATCTCCCTGCCAGCAGGCTGGTTGCTGTCATGCGCTATGGCTTACATGGTACAGGTTATCCCTGTCCTGTTCTCTTATGGCCCGGCTCTGGATGTTCTGGCTGTTCCGGGATTCGCATTAATGAGCAGTGGTGCTAATGCCGTTCTGTTCGGACTTGCAATCTTCGCATTGTTCGGCAGCTGGTACCTGGGTGTCATCGACTCCAAGTATGGTCCAAAGACTGCAATCTTTATTACATCTTTAGTCATGCTTGTATCTGGTATCTTAGGTATGATCCACAACATCATCTGCACTGTTGCAGCAACTTGGTTACTCGGATTGTTCATGGGTGCAGCTTCGAACTTCGGTCTTTCCGCAGTCGTCCGTTACTGGAGAGGTGAAGACTTCCAGGCAGTTATGACTGGTGCTCCTCCGGTAGGTATGGTTATTTCCGCTCCGCTGTCCTACGTTATGGCAGCTCTTGGAAAAGTTAACTACGACTATGCATTCTTACTGATTGCTATCCTGGCAGTTGTCTGCGCAGTCATGAACAGAATCTTCAATGAGAGACGTCTGTATGACTACGACAAGAAACTTCGTATTGCCGCTGGCAAAGAGCCTGACAACGTACTCTATGACCGTATCGGAATGGAGAAACGTCAGAGAGAAGCTATGAAAGCTATGAGAGCAGCTAAATAAAAATTCCATCTAAATTGATCCAATTTTTCTCGCCTCTGTGTAACAACAGAGGCGAGTTTTTTGGGCGAAAGGAGGAGCGCAACCGAAGAAAAAGTTTCACTACACTTGTGCTCGCACAGAAGAGTAGTGAAGCTTTTTCTTCGGTTATGGTCCGGAAACGGACAGCGAGCGTCAGCGAGCAGCGCTCCGATATCATAAAAGAATTAATGCAATGTTACGACAAGTTTTCGTAGTTGAAAATTATTATATAAAGCGGAAACGTACAGCGAGCGTCAGCGAGCTGCGTTTCCGACAAAGCTCCTTTCGCTTAATATGGTCCGGAAACGTACAGCGAGCGTAAGCGAGCTGAGTTTCCGGCAAAGCACCTGAATGACCTCATTTATTTTTTTTGCTATTGTTTTAATAACTGAAAGTGTATGATACATATAAGTATGCGATTAATTTCTAAACAGTCTATAATTTTTAAAATTCTATATATAGGAGGATAGGGTATGTCTAAGTTAACAGAAAAAGAAAACTTTATGATGATGTTTGATGGCAAGATCCCAGAGTGGATTCCACGTCTCATCCTGGCACCAGTCAAAGACCTGAAAGAAGTACCTGCTACTGCAGGCATTGGTCCGGGCTTTTTAATGGGCGCAAGAATGGCACCGCCGCACAAAGACATCTGGGGTGTAGAGTATATCACCACCAAAGAAGCAGCTGGAGCTATGATCCCGAAAACATGGGATTTTATTCTGGAAGATGTAACAAAATGGCGTGACGTTATCAAAGCACCATCTTTGGAAGGATTCGACTGGGAACAGCTTTGCAAGCAGGATATTGAAAGATTCAAAGTTGACAGAAATCAGACCGCACTTTCCATGAATGTCAGCGGCGGATACTTCCAATTATTAATGGCCTTTATGGGATTCACAGAAGGTCTTTGCGCATTATTTGATGAGCCGGAAGCATGCCATGAGCTCTTTGAGTATCTGTCGGATTTTTACTGTACGATCATTGAGAACACCATCGATTACTATAAACCGGACATCTTTAATATTACTGATGACACTGCAGCATGGGGCAATCCATTCGTATCATTGGATATGTTCCGTGAGTACTTCCTGCCTTTATATGACAGAGAAGCAAAATTTGCACGGGACAGAGGTATTCCAATTTCCTATCATAACTGCGGAAAGTGCGAGATCTTCATGGAAGATATGTATAACATCGGCGTACGTTCCTGGAATCCTGCACAGATCTGCAATGACCTGGACGGCATTCAGGAAAAATACGGCAATAGCCTGATCCTGAACGGATGCTGGGATGTGGAGAAAGTCACAAATCCTAACATGAGTGATGATGACATTTATGAATATCTGCTGGATATTGCAAATAAGAGAGCAAAGAACGGCGGATTCTGCTTCCTTGCAACGATTCTGATTCCAGAGGGTGAAGCAGAGCGAATGAATCATGTTAACGATGTCGTAAACAAGAGCATCATCAAGATCGGACACGAATTTTACAAATAAAATACAGGTCTGAATGACCTCATAACATTATCAACTATTGTATCATCTCATTCTTTGATGTATTATAAAAACAAAGAAGAATGAGATGATTTTTTCTTTGGGGGATTTATAAAAAAGCAGTTTGTACAGGGCGGAAAGTCCTGTGCTATTTGCTTGGAGAAAGGAGACTTATTTTATGATCAAAAAAGCGACAGTTGAAGGCGGAGTCGT
>JAEEGI010022857.1_pt1 | contig 12323 bp, 7 predicted proteins | sample 8958751 | NCBI WGS metagenome assembly JAEEGI01 (sample SAMN16246545, study PRJNA631951) | gut metagenome | biome: gut microbiome; feature: rumen; material: KS-attached | host: Bos | place: Iran: Karaj | collected 2018-10 | reverse complement strand
TATTAGAAATATTAATAATTGAAGATAAAATAATAATAATATGAATAAAATACTTTTAATTATTAAAATAAATATATAGATTAATTAAATATTCAATTAATATATTAATTAATATTAAATAAACATAAAGAATTATCCCATGAAGTAGTAGAAATTAAATTTTTATTAAAAAGTGAAAAATCACATCCATAAACAAATTCTTTATGATGATTAAAAATATGAATAGGAATAGAATAAGAAATATTCCAATAATTAACATTCATATCATAAGAAACAGAAATTAAAGTTTTAGAATCAAAAGGTGAAAAAATAATTTTTTTAACACATAAATTATGTCCATTTAAAGTAATAACTTCAATATCACTTTTTCTTAAATCATATATTTGAATAATTCCATTTGAATAACCTAATCCAATTAAATTATCATATTTATTAAAATCACAAGTTAATATTTCATAATTTGAATTAAAGCTTTTAATTTCTTTATTTGATTTAATATCAAAAAGTTTACAAGATCTATCTTTTGAAGAAGAAGAAATTACATTAGAAAGTGTAGGATGAAAATTACAAGAATAAATAATATCATTATGATTAAATGTATTTAAAATTTTACCATTTTGAACATCTGTTATTTTTAATAATTTATCACTTCCACAAGATAAAATTAAATTAGGAATTAAATGACTCCAATTAATATTCCAAATTTCTTTTTCATGTTGTTTAATACTAAATAAAGGTAAATTATTATTATTTGAAAAATCCCATAATTTTATTGTTCCGTCACCTTGACATGAAATTATGTAATTTTTATATATTTCACTAAATGATATGTCAAATATTGCCTCATTTGTTTTATATTCTTTTTTTAATAATATTTCACTTTCTGTAAATGAAAATATAGATAATTTACCATTTCCTATTATTCCATAATATTGATTAAAACAACATCCTATTATGTGGTTTAGAAATGGAGAAAATTTACATGAGTAACCTTGAAAATCTGATTTATATTTTAACATTATATTTATTTATTTTTTTATTTTTCATATTTATTTTTTCATAAAAAAGTTTATTTAGTTTTTTTTTTGTTTTTTTATTTAGTTTTTATTTATATCTTTCTTAAAAAGTTTATTGTACTTATAATATAAATTTTACATTAACTTATTAAAAATATTTTTTTATATTATTTTTATTATTTATTCTTCATTATTATAAAGAAAATCTTTTAATTCAGGGTTTTTAAAATCATCATTATTTTTAAATTTAAATTTTTTTTTCTGAAAATCAATTTCATATATTTCTATTTTTTTCCTAGGTAAAAAATAAACTTTATTATCTCTAAATTCGATTTTTTTTAATAATTTAAAGATTCTATCATTTTCTTCTTGTCTTTGTCTTTTATTTTTTTCTAATTTTCTTTTATGTTCAATATCACTTTGAATTCTTTTATATAAATCATAATAAATTCCATTTTTATTTTTATAATTTCTATGCTTAAATATTAAATAATCAATAACTAATTCGATTTTAGATAACATATCCATCATTTCTTCTTCCTTAGTATAAATTTTTTTAATAGTTAAATGTTCAACATTTAAAACTTCACTTAAAGGAATTTGAGAACAAGAATTATATAAAGTAAGAATTGTATTATATAAATTAGGTTTACTTTTTTCTTTTAAAGGATCTGAATTATTAAATATATTTAATCTTCCTTCTTTATTATTTTTATTTTCTTTTTTAAAATTATTTATCATTGTTACTTTTACATCTTCTATTTCTTTTTTTAATAAAATATTTTTATTTTTTTGAATACTTAAAACATTTTCAGATTCTTTTATATGTTCTAGTATTATTTTATTATCTGCAATTAATTGCTTTTCAAAATTCATTTTTTCAGTTTTTAAAGTTTGAATTTGAATTTTTATTTTATTATATTTATCTAAATAATTAATAAGACTATATTCAAATTTTTTTAAAGCATCCATAAAATCATAAGGAGTTTCATAGCATAAATTATATTTATAATCTCTTATTCTTTTAGCTTCTTCTATAGTAATATTTTTATATAAATCAATACTAATATTTGATATACTTTTTAATGTTTGAATTAAATTTTTATCTCCTATACTTTTTCTTATTGATTGTCTTCTTTCAAATTTTTTTCTTGTACTTTGTCTTTTATAAAGTTTTACTGCTTTTTCATTTGGTTTTTCTTCTAAAAAATTTGATGGATTGTCAAATATTTTATTTATATTTTCATCAGTATCTTCTATTAAACTTTTATAATAACTCGGTAAATTTATTTTATTTTCTTTCATTGATATTTGGAAAAAAATCCATCTTAAAATTAAATCCTTTTCTAATTCAACTTTCCTTATTTTTGATTCAATTTGAGAATTTTCTATTTTTTTTTTTATTATTTGTCTTATTAAATTTATATTTTCTGTTTTTTGAATTTCTCTTTGAATTTCTAATTCTTTTACATAATCATTAAATTTAATAAAGAATGAATCATTAAATAATTTATTTGCTGATTTCATTGATTTAATTACATCTTCTATTTTTTCTATTTCATTTTTATTCATTTCTTTAAAACTAATTGAACTTTCTTTTTTTATATCCATTGTATATTTTAATAATTTTAATTCTCTTGTTTGATTTATATATTTTTCTATTGGGTCTTTTTTCCTTTTTATTGAATCTTTCTTATATTTTATTAATGATTTTATTTTTTTTTCTCTTGAATTATTTTCAGTGTTATTTACATCAAATTCTTTTAATAATTTAATAAAATTTTTCTTTTCATCATTTTCTTCTAAAATATATTTTCTTAAAACTTTAGAAAAAGATTTTCTTTCTGTTTTTGATTCTGTAATATAAAAATTATTATTAGATTCACTGTTATTATTTTGATTATTTCTTTTATAAATTTGAAAATTTGTTTGATTAAAATTTTTAAGTTCTGAATTAATATTATTATTAAAAGTAGTATTATAAAAATCTGTATTTGTTTTAATTAGTTTTTTAGTTTTTTTATTTCTTGCTGTTGAATAAGCTTTTTGAGTTGAAGGACTTGTTGTTATTGTATAATAAGTTTCAATATATGGTAATTGAGAATTATTTTTTGATACATGAGTTGTTGTTATGTTAAAATTATTTTTTGTTTTTGAATATTCTGTTAATAAACGTTCTTTTTCTCTTCTTTCAAATAAAAAGTCATTAGAATATTTTAAATTTTTAAATACTGAATCTTTTAATTTTTTCATTTATCAATTTTTATTGTTATAAATTTTTATATTTAATATAATTTAAATAAAAATTAATTACTTATTTATTTTTTATCAAAAAAAAAAATGAGTTTTAAGAGAAAGAAAATTATAGAGAAAAAAGATAATTTAATTGAAGATAGTTCTAATACTAATAATAATGATAGTAAAAAAGAGATTGAAGAAATTAATAGAATTAGATTAAAGAATTTAATAATATTTATAAAAAAAATAAATGAACAAATTAGTTCAAATAAAGAATTAATTTCTCGTTATCAACAAATAAAAAAAAATGACATTCCTAAACAAAATAATGTTAAAAGGAATAAGAGTATAAACAATCCAGATTCAATAACAAATATATATAAAAGAAAAGGAAAATCAAATACTATGAATTCAGATAGAAATATTTCAGAAAAAAATGAAGAATTAGATGAATTAGCAAAAGACTTTAAAAAAGATTTAGAAACTAAAAAAACAAAATTTAAAATAGACAATGATAAAATAATTGAAAATTTAAAAAGAGAAAAAAATATTGAAAAAGAAAATTTATTAAAAGATAATGAATATATAATTAATGGATTAGAAGATGAATATAACGATTATAAAGAAAAAGTAGAAGAAATAAATAAACAGTTTTTAACTAAAGAAAAATGTGAAGAGAATTTAAAAATATTTGAAGATAATATACAAAAATATTTAAATTTCCAAAATTTTATAATAACAGATTATTATGGAAAAACTTTAGAAAAAGAAACAAAGAAAGGAAATATTTCTTCTAATTTAACTGATATTTCTTCAATGTCAAATATTAAATCTTTACCTTCATTATCAAATAATTCTAAAGGAAGTTTAATGAATTCAAAAAATGAAAAATTGAAAAAAACAAAGAAATAATAATATATAAAAATTAAATAATTATTTGTAAAGAAAAAAATAATTTTATATTTTAAATATTAATAAATAAAAAATTAAATTTAAATGTCTAATTCTTATTTTGTTTTTGGTGAAACTGGAGAAACTTTTCAAATAACAAATTTACAAGATTTAATAAGTCAAGGAGAAAGTTTTATGAAAACTATATCAGCAACATCAAATGATTTAATAATATATGATAATAAAGGAAATTCATATAATTCATTAAATACAATAGAATATTTTCAAGAAACAAAATATTTTGTTTATTGTAAAAGATTTTTTAAAGAAGAAATAAATAATTTTAGAAATAATTTAGAAAAAACTTTAACACCTTTTTCTTTTAATTTATCAATTAATTTAAATAGTATTCCAGATGTTGATTCTTCTATGGATTTATTACAACAAAATTCAAAATATTTAAATTATTCTCCTGATAATATTAAAGAAACTTATAATAAAATGATGGATTTTTTTGATAAATTTAAAACAATTTATAAAGAAATGCAAATCAATTGTAAAATATGTGAACAAATAAAAAAAAATTATCAAAGTCAATCTGAAGGAGTTGAAAATATGTATAAAAATATATCTAATTTATATGTTAAATGCTTGAAAATTTTAAATGATTTAAAGAAAAAAGAAAAAGAATTTCAAGATAATAATAAAAAAATATTAGATTTATACGATGAAAGTATATTAAAATTAAAATCAACAGAATTGCATCCTGAAATAATAAAATTATTAAATAAACAAAATCGTTATAATTGTAAATATTTAATTGATATATATTATCATGAAGATGATATGAGTGTTTGGAGAAATAATTGTGTTGAAGAAGAAAATTTGCAAATAAAAAAAATAAATGAGAAAGAAAAACAAATAAATAATTTTAAAGATAAAATAAAATTAGAAAAATCATCTAATATGATTCAATTAAAAAATGATTGGACTTTTTATAGTGAACAATATGAAAAATTATTAAAAGAAAAATCACAAATTGCACATTCATTAATAACTGATTTAGGAACTGATTTTTCTATATTTAAAAGTAAATTATTAAATATGAAAGAAATATTTAATAGTAATTTATTTAATTCAAATCCAAATTATATAATTTCAATTAATGACGCTTGTGATACAATAAAACAGTTAAATGAAAAATATTCTAATATTACTTCTTTAAGAAGTTTTCAAATTTCTTTAGAAGCTTTAGATGAATATACTTATAAAATGAAAGATTCCATTGAAGGATTTTCTATTAAAATAAATGAATTATTTATTAATTTAAGTAAGATTAAAAGAGATATTGATATTTGTATTGATAAATTAAATTATTTATCTGTTAAATTTGATGATATTAGAAAAGATTTTGATTATTTGTTATCTCCTAATAATTTCTTAAAATCTTATTCTAAAACTTTATTTGAAATTAAACGAAAAATTATCTTTAATCATAAAATTATTCAACAAATAGAAAAAATAAAAGCTATGATCACTCATGAAAATTATCTAAGGGATATTTTTTTGAAGGAAAATGAAAAAAATGTTACAAATGATTTTAAAAAGATTTTTAATTTTGAAAGTAAATTTGAATTTAAATATGATTGTCCTAAAAAAAATTTTGATTTACCTAATATTTTTTTAGAAGGGGAAAAAGAAGAAATGTTAAAATCATTTAATTTAGATTTAAATGAAAATATAATTCAATCGTTAATTTCTCAAGCAAATGATTGTAATTTATCATTAAAATATAAAGAAAAAGAAATTCAAAATTATTATAATAAATTTGAAAATCAAGAAAGAAAAATAAATAATTATTTAAATGAAATGAAAAATTTTTCTAAAATAATAGATGAAGTTATTGAAGATTTTAATACTCGTATAATAATTAATAGTCAAAATTTAGAAAAAAAAAAAAAAGAATGTGAAAATTTAAAAAAATACATTACTTCAAATTTAAATGGAAATACTATATTTAATTGTCCTTTATGTAAAGAAAGAGCTTTAAGTGGAAAGGAATATTTATCTCAAGTAAATTATATTCAAGAAATTCAATCTAAATTAGATAAAGAAATTAAAAAAAGTATTAAAGTTGAAAATGATTATCAAGATTTAGTTAATCAAACTAATATAATTAAAAAAGCTTTTATGAATCATATGAATTTAATAATTGAAAAGAAAAATATTGAAAAATATGAAATTAAAAGATATTATGAAAATCAATTTATGAGTATGGAAGATTTACTATCATCTGAAAAAAATTTAAATAGAGATATATTATCTAATGTTTCTACATTGCAAGAAAAAAATAAAGAGTTTAATAATAATTATATTAATCTTCAAGAAGAAAATAAGAATTTACATAAATTAAAAGAAAATTATGAAAAAAATGAATATATATTAAAAAATGAATTAAATATTCTTCAAGATAAATATGATAAATTAAATGAAGATTATATATCAATGAAAGAAGAATTAGATAATAAAATAAAAGATTATGTAGTATCAAATAAAAATTTAGAAAGGACAAAAAATGAACAAATGGAAACGATAAATTTATTAAATATATCTCATCAAAAAGCAATAGAAACTTTAAATAAAAAAATAATAAAAATAACAGAAGAATTTAATTTAAAGTTAAAAAGAAATCAAGAAGATTATCAAAGACTTTCTGAAATAGATGCATCATTTCAAAAATATTTAAAAGAAAATTCTTCTTTAAAAGAACAATTAAATTATTTAATAAATGAATTAAATGAAAAGGAAAAAACAATAAATCAATTGATGAATGCACAAGAAATAACAAATTATACAAATAATAATTCACAAATAACTTATAATGATGAAGTTTTAAGTTATAAAAAAATAGAAAAAGGATTAAGATGTATTTTTGTTCCTTATTCAGATGGAATTTTTATTTGTATAAATTTATCTGAAGAAGATGAAGAAATAATTAATGAGAATCAATTTTTTAATTGTAAATATATTTTAGATTTAAGTTCTTTTGATGAAGAATTGAAAAATTTAATTGTTGAAAATTCACTGATTGTCATTGGAAAAATTGGGAAATTAAATGAATTTCTTGTTGATAAAGAAAATAATATATATGATTTACCTTTAAATAAAAAATTCATTTCTGTCACTTTAGATAAAATTGATTATATTATTGGATTTCCTGGTGATGAAATGGTTTTTAGAAATTATAATGTTAGAAATTAAAATGATATTTAAGTATTATTGATTTTTAAAAATAAAGTTTAAATACTGTTGATACATAATTATAAATTTATCTATAATATTAAATAATATTGTATAATTATTAATTTTTTTTTTAAATAGTATTTGTTTTTAAATAAAATTAAAACAAAAAATTATGGAATCTAATATAAATATAGAAATAAAAATTCCAGATATAAAAAAAAATTTCACAATAACAATGCCAATATCATCCTTAATATCAGATTTAAAGAAAAAAATAGAAGAATTATCAGGAATATCTCCAATAGCTCAAAAATTAATATTAAAAGGAAAAATATTAAGAGAAGATTCATCATCTCTTTCATCATTAAATATAACAAGTAATTGTACAATGATAGTATTAAGAAATAAAAATATAAGTCCTCAAAATAACAATAATAATAATCCATTAAACAATATGATGAATAATAATCCTTTAAATAATATGATGAATAATCCTTTGATGAATAATCCTCAAATAAGTCAAATGTTACAAAATCCTCAATATAGACAAATGATGAATCAATTATTACAAGATCCAAATGGTTTAAATAGATTAATGAGGGATCCTAGAGTTAGACAAATGATGAATGCTAATCCTCAAACAAGAGCTTTAATGCAAAATCCTGAAATGATGAGAAATATGATGAATATGATGAGAGGAGGAATGAATGGATTGGGAGGAAATAATATGTTTAATCCTTATAATGCTTTTGGAACTCCTACTCCTAATTTAAATCAAATGTTTCAAGATTGGTTAAATAAAAAAAATGTAGATAATAATAATATTAATAATAGTAATGATAATACAGGAAATAATTTTCAAGATATTTTAAATAATATGATGAGGAATGTTGGAAATGATAGAAATAATTTTGGAAATCAAAATTTTTCTAGTTTGTTTTCTGCAATTCAAAATCAACAAAATATGAATCAAGGAAATAATTCACAAAATAATAGTAATGTAAATTATAAAGAATTATATAAAGATCAATTGGAACAATTAAAAGATATGGGATTTTTTGATGAACAAAAAAATCTTCAAGCTTTAATTATTTGTCAAGGTAATCTTCAATTTGCCGTTGATAGAATTGTAAATGATATGTAAATTAACAATACTAAATATTTAATATAACAAAAAGAAAAAAATCATTATAAAATCATAAGTTATATTTAAATAAATATAAAATTAATAAAAAATAATATTAAAGAATAATATATTTGAGAAATTATTATAAAATCTTATAAATAATTAACAATAATTATCATATTTCATACATTAATTATAATTTATCATATATAAAATTTCATTATAATCAATTACTCATGACCATCTTTAGCGATTCTTTTTATTAACTCATTGCTTTTTCATCATTACAAAATTAAGCACATTTTAAATTTCATTTTTGAAATTTTAACTCAAACAACTTTTTCAAAACCTAAGAAAATTACATATGATTTTTTCATCAGGTAAAACAATTAAAAATTAGACACAATCAAAAGGCTATAAACTGAAGATATTTATTCTCATAAAAAGAGCAAGTGTTATATGAACCATATTCAAAAATAACAATATAAATAAATATTAATTAAAAAAAATAAAAAATATTAAAAAAAAAACAAGTCAAAAAAAAAAATGGTAACTCCTTTTATATAATAAAAAATTAGTCAAGATTATCAAAATCATTAATGTCAAACTACAATAAACTTCCTGGACAACCTATATCAAGGGCAAAAATGAATGTATTAAAGGACACTGCTATTTTATCAATGAAAGATTTCAATCAAATAAAATTAGATTCTCAATACACTCCAGTTTTATCATCTCAATTAAATCTTCAAAATTCTTCAGTTCTTGATAGTGATGGAATAAAAAATCAAAGAGCTCTTGCTTTAAAGCAGAAATTAATTGATTATGATAAAAAAAATCCTCGAGCTTCTCTTTTGGAATTTGAAGGTGAAGAAGCTAAAAAAATTTTAGCTGAACAAAATAAAGTTTCTAAAGATGATGATGCTGTAAAAATTATGGATAAAATGGTTCTTTATGCAAAAATTGCTACTATTAGAGATCGGCAATTAGATGAAAGGAAAGTTATGGAAGATATTTATAAACAAAAAGAAAATCGATTGGAAGTTATGATGGAATTGGAAAGATTGAAAGAAATTCAATTTTTACAAGATAGAGAAAAAGAATTAAAAAGACAAAGAATGCAAGGTGCGAAAATTGTTATTGAACAAATTAAAGAAAGTGATCATGAAAGAATGAAGAAGAGAGAACAACAAGAAAGAGAAAGAATTCAAATGTTGAAAGCAATGGAAAAATTAGCAGAAGAAGATAAAAGAAGACAAGAAGATTTAAGATTAAGACAAAAGAATCAAATTAATGAAGCTGTTGCTGCTAATAAAATTGCTCAGTTAGCTAAACAGAAAAAAATCTTAGAAGAAAAAGAAGAAGATTTAAAAATTTTAATCTTTCAAAGAGAAAAAGATAAACAAGAAGAAGCAATTCTTGCTGAAAAAAAAAGAATTGCTGCTGAGAAAGAAGTTGAATTACAGAAATTAAGAGAAAAACAAAAAAGAAGTAGTGATAAACAAGGTGAATTAGATGCTATTAGAGCTAAAAGAGCTTTTGAAGAAAATGAAAGGAAAGAAAGACAAAAAGAAGAAGAAAAAAAATTAGAACAACAAAGAATAATGGAAATGTTAGTTATGGAAAATAAAAAACAGAAAGAGGCTAAAGAAAAAATTTTGGCTGAAGAAGCTAAAAAAGAAAAAGAAGAATTTAATAAGAGAATAATGGAACAAATGAAAGAAATGGAAAAAGAAAAAGAGATTGCTTTGAAAAAGAAAGAAGATAATTTAAAAAATCAAGAAGCAATTTTACAACAAATTGCACAAAAAGAAGAATTGGGTAAAAATTCTTATCAGGAGAAAATGGAAGAAGGTAGAAAAATAAAGGAAAAGTTAGATGAATATAAGAAAAACTTAGAAGCTATTAGAAGACAAAAAATTGCAGAATTGAAATCTTTAAATATTAAAGATAAATATATTGTCCCTTTAGAAATGTATAATTTTAAAACATCGGCTTTTGATTAAAAATTAAATATTATTAATTAAGAATAAATGCGATAATACAATATTTTTTTATTTATTGAAAAATATGAGTAAAAATGAGAATTATATTGAAATTAGTTTTATTTAAAAATATTATCTTATTTAAACAATATAATAAAATCATAAATTTATTTTTCAAAAATATCATAATATTTAGAAGAACATTTTCTTGAACTCGTTGAATAAGGCCCAGCTAAAATATTAATAGGACTTTTATTTATTTCAGAATTTTTTGCAATTAAAGGCATTTGTTTAATATTTGATTTTTGATTTGTAATAGGTAATTTCCCTATTTTTATTGTACAACTATTATTTAAACTTGTATTATTTTTTTGTTTAATTGTTAAAAATTTTTGTAAAAAATATAATTTTGATTGTTCAAGTGAATCATTTCTTGTTATATTTTCACAACTTTTTTGTTTTTTTCTATATAATTTTGATTTAATTTTTTGTAATTCAAATAATTTTAAATTTAAGGAATGAGAATTATTATTTTCTACATTATTTCCATTATCTTGTTTATTTGCTGAAACAATACTTGTTGTATAACTTGAATTAGAATTTACAATATTATTATAATTTATTGATGATACTAAATTTATTTCTTTTTGTTTTTCTTCTAATTTTTTATTTAATTGTTCAATTTTTGCTTCTAAACTTAAAATTAATTTTTCTTTTTCTATTAAATTATCTTCTGTACTTTTCCATTTTTTTTCTTTATCTGAGATGTATTTTTTTAAATTTATATTTTCTTGTCTTAAAATTATTATTTCATTTTCTTTTCTATCATTTTCTAAAAATCTACCATCTTCATATTTTAACTTTGATTTCATTTCTTCATATTCATCTTCAATATCTAATAAATTTGATATTTTATTTCTCATTGCTTCTTTTTGTAATTTATATTTAAAAATTAATCTTGTGTAATTTCTTTCTTTTTCTTCTAATTTTTGTAATGAATTTTCTAATTGAAAGATATAATCATTATCAAATGGAATTTTTTTCTTTATTTTAGTATTTTTCTCTTCTTTTCTTTGAAGTTCTCTTCCATCTTCAAATTTTTTTTTTAATAAAATTTTAATTGAATGATGAAGATATTCAATTAGTTGTTTTGGTTGAATTGATTTAATGTTATTAATATATTCATCTTCATCAATTTCTATTTTACAATTTTTAATTTCACTTATTATTTCATAGAATAAATTATAAAGTAATTCTTTATCATTATAATTTAATTTTGGAGAATTTCCATTTAATTGTTCACTCATATAATATTTTTAAATAAGAATATATATTTGTAATTTTAATAAAATAAATTAATGGATTATTTATAAAATAAAAAAAATAATATAATTTCTATCTAAAAAAGCATTTGTCATTTATAAGAAAAGAATAATATATTTTTTTATTCTTAATTTCAAATAAATTAAAATAAAAACTATTAATAACTCTTTATTTTCTTTTAATTGTTTTATTTGAATTTTCTTCAATTTATTTTCTACTTTTTAAGTAAATTATATATTTTTTTAATATTTTGATTGAATAAAGAAACTCCAATATTTATTTTTTGAGTTGATGAAAATATTTTCTTTTTTAACAATAATGAAAGTATAAAAAAAAAATGAATAGAAACAAGAGACCAGTTATATTAGATATTTTTTGAAATATTTAATTTAATATAAAAAGGAGCATTTGATGATATATATAATAAAAAATAATAGAGTTAAAAATGATATCTAAGAAAACAATAACTTTTTCTCAACCTTCAAATATATTAAATTATAA
>JAEEGI010022856.1_pt1 | contig 12323 bp, 10 predicted proteins | sample 8958751 | NCBI WGS metagenome assembly JAEEGI01 (sample SAMN16246545, study PRJNA631951) | gut metagenome | biome: gut microbiome; feature: rumen; material: KS-attached | host: Bos | place: Iran: Karaj | collected 2018-10 | reverse complement strand
CCGCCTTGCGCAGCTCGTCACAATCCTCTGCGCGTCCAATCTTGGAGAAAAATGGTCGCCCGAAGGAACCGCTCTCATCGGCGTAAATGGCGATGGTTGCGCCCTTAACAACCGTCTTTTCTGGGACGATTTTACCTCCCATGGCCACGACAATGGTCGCGCCTCCCTCTTCGTCCCCACGCTGCCGTCCATTCCTGTCTGCGAAGCCGCTATTGCCCTCCACATCCAAGGCCCCGTCCGCTACATCGCCGCAGAATCCGCAAGTCTCTTGGAAGAAGCGATTTCCGACATGTTCGCAACAGATTCCGCTCTCCGTCAAATCATGACCGTCGAACTCTTCAACCGCAGCGTCCGCTGCGCCTTACATACAATAAAATAATCATTACTCATTAATCATTACTCATTAACTATGAAGACCGCACTCATCATCGGCGGCTGCAAAGGTATCGGCCGCGCCATTTCCGAACGTCTTGCACAAGACGGTTTCGACATCATTGCCACATGCCGCAAGCCCGGCCCGGATTCGGATGAAACAGCGCAACTTGTTCAGAATCATCAGAGAACGTTCACCGTCCTGCCGTTGGATGTCACGCAAGCGGAAGCCGCTAAAGCCGCTCTCTGGCCCTATCTGGAAGGCGATGGCCTGCCAGACATCATCGTCTATAATGCAGGCATCGCACGCGACAATCTGTTCGCCTTCATGAAGCAAAATGAATGGGCGGACGTCATGGATACGAACCTCAACGGCTTCTATAACACCGTGCAGCCGTTTATCTTCGGACTTCTCGCACGCCGTAGCGGCCGCATCATTGTCATCACCTCTGCCTCTGGCCAGATCGGCCAGGCGGGACAGGTTAACTACTCCGCCTCCAAAGCCGCTCTCATCGGCGCCGTCAAAGCCCTCGCACGCGAAATCGGCAAGAAAGGCATCCGCGTAAATGCCGTCGCACCAGGCGTTATTGACACCGATATGACAAAAGATCTCCCGCAAGACAAAATCCTCCCGTTGATTCCGCTCCACCGTTACGGCAAATGCGAAGAAGTCGCCGCCGCCGTCAGTTTCCTTGCCGGCCCAGATTCCACCTACATCCATGGACAAGTCATCGCCGTCAACGGCGGTCTCGTCATCTGATTTCTATATAATCGTGTCAATCAGTGTCCATTAGTGGTTCAAAAAATGGCAAAACACACAATTGTCGTTGGATCCGGAATATCCGGTTTGACAGCCGCTCTCCTACTTGCCAAGCAGGGGCGACAAGTCACGCTTGTCGAAAGACTTCCGCATATTGGCGGATTCCTCAACCGCTTCAACCGCAATGGCTTGCGCTTCGATACTGGCTTCCATTTCACAGGCGGCTTCGACGGCATCCTGTCCGATTTTCTCGAATTGCTCAATTTGCAGGACGATGTCAAGCCAGCCCCCCTACAGACGGAAATCTTCATAGCCGATACAGATCATCGTATCGAACTGCAGTTCAATGGCTTGGACAATCTAGCCGACATGCTTGCATCGCACTTTCCGCAAGATGTAGCCGCCATTCGAAAATATTATGCGGCGGAACAGGAAATCATCGACGCCACGCCGATTTTCAAATTCAAGTCGTTTGACAAGGCGGATTTCTTCTCCATGATGACGCAATACGACGCCGTCACCTTGCAGGAATACATGGATTCGCTTGAGCTTAAATCGCCCGAACTGAAGGCCATCCTGCCCATCATGGCGCTCTGCCACGGCACGCCGCCTGTCGAATCCGATTTTCCCTACCACTGCCGTTGCTCCTACAATCTGGAAAGCCATTTGACCGCCGTTCAGCACGGCGGAGATGCCTTCCTGACAGGCTTCAAACGCGAATTCGCCAAATACGGCGTCACCATCAAAACCGCCACCACCATCAAAGAATTGATATTCAGCGAGACTTCTCCAACCTGCACGGCCGCAATTCTTTCGGATGAAACCTGCTTGGCAATCGATGACATTTATTTCGCCATCAGTCCCCATGCTTTCATGCCGCTCTTTCCAGATTCCTTCCTGCCACCGCGCATCAAACGACGCGTCAAAAATCTCAAACCAACCTGTAGTTTCTTCACAGTCTGTGGCTGTCTCGACGATGGTTTCCAACTGGATAACAAGCTCACGTTCTTCCTGCACGATAGCGACATCAACCAGATGCTTCTCCCAAACGCCGCAAACTACAGCACAGGCATCGTTACTTCCAACGATCCGATTAACGGTCGGACAACGTTCACCGCTTTCCGCACGATGTTCCTCGAAGACGCCATCGCCCAATGCGGCGGTCCTTTCGACGGTTCCTATCATCGTGAACAGAAGTATTTGGAATTCAAGGAGAAGACCACAGAAAGCATCCTTCAGAACATCGCTCAGACATATCCGTTATTGCGTGGCCATCTGAAGGTTCTCGATTCTGCATCGCCATTGACCAGCCAACGATTCTCGCCACCAATTGGCTCCGCCTACGGAACGCGCCAAACCATTGGCGTTTCGCGACTTTCGGGGCGCCTTCCCGTCATCAATTGCCACGCTCTCGGCCATCATGCCCACTTCCCCGGCATCCTCGGCTGCATGCTTGGAGCCTATCTTGCAATTAACAATTAACAATTAACAATTAACAATTTATCACCGTTTTAGTAAAGAACTTTCGCGTGACGTCATTTTCATCTCCGCGAAGCGCATGGAAACCGCCGAGCCGCCGGAACCGTTGGCTTTTTCAGCATTCAGAATTCATTTTATTCAAACGAATCCTTCAGCGGATTGACGGCCCGGCGGCGAGGCATTTGGGTGTGTTTTGTGTGTTTTGTGGTTAAAAATTCGTGTCCATTGGTGTTCATTCGTGGTTCTATACCCAAAAGTGTGCTATATTTTTAGCCCCAAAATCACACACATTATCTAAACGATCATGGATACCGTCTCGCCAGAAAAACGCAGCGAAACCATGAGCAAAATCCGTTCGAAGAACACGAAGCCGGAACTGCTCGTGCGTCATCATCTGCATATGCTGGGCTTCCGCTACCGCCTCCACTCACCCAAGCTGCCCGGCCATCCCGACATCGTTCTGCCCAAATGGCATACGGTGATCTTCATAAATGGCTGCTTTTGGCATCGACACGAAGGCTGCAAAGTCGCCACGATGCCAAAATCCAACGTGGAATTCTGGACAAAGAAGTTCGAACGCAACGTCGCCCGCGACAAAAAAGAGCAAGCCGCCTTGAAAGAGGCTGGCTGGCATGTTCTCGTCGTCTGGGAATGCGAAATCAAAAAACGCCTCGACTCATTGGCGGATGACATCAAGCATCCGCCATCATCTTAAGCGGTCACGCAGGAGCGTGCCCCTCCCTAAGTCCCTTTTATCCCTTTCCCCCTTTTATCCCTAATATCTCTGTTATCCCTTCATTCCCTGTCTTTTATCCCCACAATGCACGATATCTGGAATCCATGGCATGGTTGCACGAAAATCAGCGAAGGCTGCAAGCATTGCTATATGTATTTTCTGGATAAACAGCGGGATCAGGATGGCTCTAAAATTTACAAGACGAACAACTTCGACTATCCGCTCCAACGCACCCGCAATGGCGGTTACAAGATCAAAAGCGGCGAACATATCCGCGTCTGTCTCACAAGTGATTTCTTTCTGGAAGAAGCGGATCAATGGCGAGACGACGCATGGCGGATCATGGCCGAACGCCCAGACGTCGCATTCTATCTCTTGACGAAACGACCTCAACGCGTGGCCGACCATCTCCCGAAAAATTGGGGCGACGGATGGGACAATGTCATGTTCAGCGTGACGACGGAGAATCAACGCCGTGCGGATGAACGTGTTCCTATTCTGCTGGATCTGCCATTCAAGCACAAAGGCGTCGTTGTCGCTCCGTTCATCGGCGAAGTGAGTCTGGATCGCTATCTTGCGTCAGGCCAGATAGAAGAAGTTAGCGCAGGCGGTGAAAACTACGACGGTGCCCGCCCATGCCGTTTCGAATGGGTCCAACTGCTCCGTGCGGATTGCATGCGCCATCATGTGAATTTTCTTTGGTTTGAAACAGGCACCAATTTCGTCAAAGACGGCAAGACCTACCGCATGCCAGGCAAGGAACTGCAAATCCGCATGGCATGGAAATCACAGATGTCCTTCATGGTCAAGCCAATACAATTCCGTCTGCACGACGCGTTGGGCATGGAGATTCCAGACGAAGACCTCTACGAACCGATCTGCGACCATCCCAACTGCGAACAATGCGCCAGCCGCGGCTTCTGCAATGGCTGCTCCCACTGTGGGCTATGTGAACGATAAGGCCGCTTCGCTTTGCGAAGCGGCCTTATTGCTTATTGCCTTATATTACTAGAATTCTAGAATACTAGAAATCTAGAAAAATTATGAATTATGCATTATGAATTATGCATTAAAAAAGTTCTTAAAGTTTCTCTTCGTATTCTTTACGCAGGCGGCGGAACTCCGCCAGATCATCGTCGGTATATTCCAATTTGCCCAAAACGCTGGAGAACGGCTTGTTCTTGCAGGGGCGGGACGGATCCGGATTCCAGTCGTCGCCACGGAAGACTTCACGCGCCTTTTTATCATGGAAATCAACGATTTCCATTGGAACTCCATGCTGCAACGCGGACTTGTATCCAAGAATGCCGATGGCCGTCATGTCAATCGCCTTATACACATCGATATCGACCGGACGGTGGCCGCGGATCGCCTCCGCGAAGAAATAATTCGTGAAGAAATCGCCGCCGCCATGACCGAAGCCGCTGGCATTCGCAAATTCCTCAGGAAACTTTGGATCGTAGAATTCTGTTTCCGGCTGGTCGCCCGGCCAATCCAAATGCATGCGACGGACACGCAACTGGCTGTTCCCCTGATTCCATTCCATCGTGCCGCGGTTGCAGCAGATGCGGAAACGGTTGCCATGATCGCGTAACTTCGCACACGGCATGACCTTAGCCAACGCGCCGTTGTCCATCTGGCACATGAGAATACTCGCGCAGTCGTCGATTTTGATTTTGCACGGCCCTTGATTGTGCGGATCATCGAAATCATGCGGCACGACGAAGCCGTTCACACGAACAGGACGTGTTCCCGTAATCCGCATGATTGGTCCCATCGAATGCGTGCTGTAATATGTGATCGGCATCCATGCACGCCAATGTTCCGGGCCGGAAGTCAATGAAACACGGTCTTTTAGACCAACTGGATGGATATATTCGCCTTCACCGTACATGAATTTTCCCATTTCGCCAGACTGTACCAATCGTGCCATTTCAAGATTCTGGGCGCTGTACGGATAGTTCTCCGCAAATGAATAGATGAGTCCGCTTTCCTCCACGGCTTCAACGAGTTCCACCGCTTCTCCCATCGTGAACATGGCCATGCATTCGCTCATGACATGTTTTCCAGCTTTCAATGCCTTCACAGCCGCCGGAGCATGCTGCGTTGCATAGTTCGCGAGAATCACCGCGTCGAAGTCGTGCTGCAGGAATTTGTCATAATCTGTATAATAGGTGATACCATTATCATCGCCGCCCAGCGTCTTCTTCGCATGGCGCAACTGCGCTTCGAAAACGTCGCATAACGCCACCAATTCGAATCCGATCTGCCGCGCCACGCTCGCCAAATATGCACCGCGCCCTGCACCGAACACGCCAAGTTTGATTTTCGTTTCGCCCATATTCACAATCCTTTTCGCATCAATCGTTATCAGCGATAGTTAAATGGATCATTCCATCAAATTACAGCGACTCTTCATATTCCTTACGAAGGCGGCGGAACTCTGCCAGATCCTCTCCGCCGAATTCGATCTTGCCCAGTACGCTGGAGAACGGCTTGTCCTTGCAGGGAATCGCCGGATCCGGATTCCAATTGTCGCCACGGTAGATTTCACGTGCCTTCTTGTCATGGAAATCAACCATTTCCATCGGAACGCCATGCTGCAACGCGGACTTGTAGCCGAGAATGCCGATGGCCGACATGTCAATCGCCTTGTACACGTCGATATCGACGGGACGATGGCCGCGGATCGCCTCTCCGAAGAAATAGCTGGTGAAATAGTCGCCGCCGCCATGGCCTGCTTCCGCCGCCTTCGCGAACTCTTCCGGGAACTTCGGCTCGTAGAATTCCGTCTCAGGCTGCTCTTCCGGCCAATCCAGATGCATGCGACGGACACGCAACTGTCCGTTGGTGCCTTGATTCGCCTCCATCGTGCCGCGGTTGCAGCAGATGCGCACACGGGTGCCCATGTCGCGCAGTTTCGAACACGGCATGATTCTGGCCAAAGCGCCATTGTCCATCTGGCACATAAGAATGCTCATGCAGTCGTCGATTTTGATCAATCCCGCGCCATGATTGTAAGGATCGTCGAAATCATGCGGCACGATGAAGCCGTTCACGCGAACGGGACGTGTTCCAGTGATCCGCATGATGGGTCCCATCGAATGCGTGCAATAATACGTCACCGGCATCCACGAACGCCAGTGTTCAGGGCCGGAAGTCAATTGCACACGGCCTTTTATCGACATGGGATGGACGTATTCCGCTTCGCCGTACAGGAACTTGCCCATCTCGCCCGACTGCACGAGCCGCGCCATTTCCATATTCCGCGCGCTGTACGGATAGTTCTCCGCAAAAGAATAGACGAGTCCGCTTTCCTCCACGGCCTCAACGAGTTCCAGCGCTTCGCCCATGGTCAGCATCGCCATGCATTCGCTCATGACATGCTTGCCGGCCTTCAACGCCTTCACGGCCGCCGGAGCATGCTGCGTCGCGTAATTCGCGAGAATCACGGCGTCGAAATCGTGCTGCAGGAATTTGTCATAATCGGTGTAATAGGTGATGCCTTTGTCGTCGCTGCCAAGATCTTTCCGCACATGGTTGAGCTTCGCCTCGAAAACGTCGCACAACGCCACCAGTTCGAAACCAAGCGTCCTCGCCACTTTGCCAAGATACGCTCCACGACCAGCCCCGAACACACCCAGTTTGATTTTCTTTTCGCTCATGACAGCATTCCTTTTATTGACGTTGATGAATCAAAAAAACATGAGAGTTCCTATAATTTATACTTGCGATGCAATCTTGACAATCACAATATTCATTTATTTCAATAATTTTTCCAAATTCGGAAGCATGTGATAAATCTCACGCCAATACCAGAATGCCTCCACCGACACTTTCTTGAGAGGATTGAGAACACCTAAATCTCTAGGGAATTCGTATTTTTTCAATTCAGACATGATTTCGGCGCAGTGTATGTAGTCTCTCTTCTGGCCATCCGTCAGAAGCAAGGTCACAAGATACGCCGCTTTAGCGGCGGCCAATCTGGCTTGCAAGAACGAAAACTGCATCTGGTTGATGAGATCGGACATCATGCTCTTTATGCCCTTTCTAATAAATTCATCATTTGGAAGTTTTTGTCGTCTTGATTCAAACGTACATATTTCAAAGGATGTTTGCAGAGTATCAAGCAAGGCGCGTTGTGGTAATCCATCAAGATGGCGATATCCTCCCTCTTTTTCCAATACAGATAAATAGCTTTGGCGTACTATTTCCATATCTACTATATTATCAAACAATTGTCCAACATCAAATAACTGCTTGATTACCTGATGCGATGAATCCTCCAATCGTCTTGGATCATGAAAAGATACTCCTGTTGTGTTTGGCGCAAAAGCCGTCAGTTTGTCTCCAAGCAACGCTTCTGGAACAGGCACTGTCACTTGTGATGGAACACCTTCTATTTTAAGGAAAGAACAGTCAACACATTTTCGCATGGTATGCTTTATAGGAATTCCACAATCCTCAGCAAGCACATCCAATATGACATACGATTCAAACTTTCCATTGAAAAGTGAATTGAAATAGACAAAATAATGACGTTTACATGGCGGTTCAGTATCAGATGCACGATAATCGCGCTCCCAACGTGTAAACGGAGGGAATCGAATCCATTTCTTCAATTCATCTTCAAACTGCTTTTCAGGAGCCCGACAGACAATGTCAATGTCAGTGGATATTCGTAACGGCTTGTCTAACAGAAGCATTAAGGCTGTCCCACCTTTGAAAACAAAATCCAATTTTGACAAAGTCATTCGTTCCAACAAGCAGAAAGCATGGACCGTTCTTTCCAAAATGATCACATCACTGATTCCAAGCTGTCTCTGACAACGTTGAAGAAATGGTATTGTGAATGTTTCATTGCTAACCATAGCATTTGATTTTATCCCCAAATGTGATTATCTGCAATTTTTGATAAAATATGCACTTAATCACACCATTACATTCCTGGCGAAATCGGAATCATGCCTGCGGATGGCAATGGACTGCAATTTTGCCATGTTGACACGATAGCGGGAAACAAGATTATGGATGACTTGAAAGACTTCCGTCTCATCTGAAAAATCCAGCCGTTTTGCCTGATGGGCAAATTCCACAAGAACCGACTCTATTTGCATGGGTCCATTCATTGGATCATGTTCCATGGATTTCGGCATCGGCAACAGAATATAATTCTTTTCTTTTGGCACAAAATCATCCGCTGTAGCTTTTGGCTTGATACGCACAGTGGAATCATCAAAAGCCTCCTGCAAAGAAATTGACAAGTCATTCAATGCACTTCCATCACAATAAATAAATGTATAATACCTTCCTGGCAAATGATGGAAAAATGGAAGAAGTTGCTGCGTTGACCAGCATTGGAAATCCAAAAAAGGGTATTTTTGCTTCAAGAAGCCAATGACAGGGGAGATGGGTGATACATCTAACCTTGCATCATCTGGAATATCTGAATACCATCCACGCCCAGATGAAAAGAACACGCCTTCCTTTTTCCAAAGAAGAACCTTATTGTTCATGGTTCTGATAGATGCCACACTCCCCTGCGATTGTATGTATTCACACAAATTCTCATGAGATATATAATGCTTGCCCCGAAAGATATCTGAAATATTATATTGAATAGCAGATGGTTTGCTTTTGGTAATCGGTCGAATCGTTTTGCCATCTTCCGATATCTCAACGATTTCATGGACATGACACCCCAACGCACCACAGATTTTGTTCAATGTCGTGACGGTAACACGCTCTCCTTTGCCCAATTTTGCCAAAGAGACCGTACTAATCTTCGCCCTTTGGCGTAACTGTGTGCGAGTCAGCCCATATTCAATCAACAGCATCCATAGTTTTTTGTAGTTGGCTTCCATAATAATCCTTCCTTTCTTGAACTTGAACATAGTTTATAACCAAAATTCCATTTTTCAAATAAATTATTTGTTTTTTATGATGATTATCTGCGAATATCGTTATTGGACAATTCATGATTCTCCGCATTCTGTTTTTCAGTACCTTCTCAAAACGTTCGTACTACTTCAATTGAAATCACCCTCGCCCATGAGTATATTAAAGTCCAAATATCTGTATGACATCGAGCAGGATCATCGATCATGGAATATTCGACAGAAGCCATCGCGGAAACCGTCATCATGCGGCATCATGCCACCGTCCCGTTCACCCATTATGCGGGACTGCTGACGTTGCAAGGCTTGATCAATCTCGCGCAAACCACCGGTCGTTCCGATCTTCGCGAATTAGCCTGCAAATGGCTCAAACCCTTTTATACTGGGGAAGTTACAAGAGTCGGTGGTGTTTACGATAAGATGTATCGTTGCGGCGGCCATGCCTCTGCCCTGCTTGTCAAATACGACATGGCTCCAGAAGCGCTTCCGATATTGATCGCCAAAGCCGACGAACTCATCCAAACTCATCCGCGGGATGAACATGGCCTTTTCGGCAGGATTGAAGCTCCAGAAAAAATCTGGATCGACACTCTTTTCGCCGTCTGCCCGTTTTTGGCGGTTCTTGGCAATATCACAGGCCGGAAGGAGTTCATCGATGAAGCGTTGCATCAGATTCGTGGATTCTGCAACCTATTGATTGACAAAGAGAACGGACTTTATCACCAATGCCGGAATTTTCAAGGGCCTGGAACTATGAGCGAAGACCATTGGAGCCGCGCCAATGGTTGGGCGGCACTCGCCTTGGCCGAACTCCTGTTCGAAAGTCCCGACAACGCAGAAATCCGTCAACTCTACACCGCTCTCATGGATGCCTGTGCCAATGTGCAGGCTGAAAACGGCCTTTGGCATCAGGAACTGACACGCCCCGACTCCTATATCGAAACGTCCGGCAGCGGCCTGATCCTCTACGCGATCGGTCGCGGCCTTGAACGCGGCGTTTTGCCGGAAAGATTCCGCGCCATTTTCATGAACGGATTGCGCGGCTATCTCGGCTATATCGGTCTCGACGGCTCGGTTTATCACGCTTGTAAAGGATGCCTCTCGCCCGGGCAGGCACGGATTGAAGACTATATGAACCATCCATGGGTGAGAAACGACATCCATGCGTTCGGCCCCGCCGTGCTCGCCTTCGGCCAAGCCCTCCGCCTCGGCGTCAAGACCATCTTTTCCATTGATTAAGAAGGAAAGCAACCATGAAAAAACGACTTCTTTCCATGTGCCCAATCGCCGACGAAACGGCGAAAAAGCGCATCGCCGAATACTACGACATCACGGAACTGCAAAGTTGTACGGAAGAAGAGCTTTTCGCCTTGGCAGGCACGTTTGAGGCGTTGATCGTCCCGTTCACTCCCACGATGCTCGTCACAGAACGCGTGATCGACAAAGCGTCCAATTTGGAAATCATCGCTTCCTCCTACGGCGGAACACGCCAAAACATCGCCGACCTCTACGCCATTCGCAAAGGCATTTCCGTGATCCACACAGGAGCTTCCCGCGAGAGGCCCATGGCGGAATACACGCTTGCGTTGGTCCTCTCTTCGTTCCTACGAATCAACAACTACTACCACGACATGTGCGCAGGCGAATGGCCGCGATTCAAATACCCGCGTACACGCATTCTCAAAGATAGAAAAGTTTCCGTGATTGGCTATGGACGCATCGGCAAGGCAATTGCCTCGCTCTTCCGTTGGTTCACACCAAACATTACAGTCGTCAGCAAGCATTTGACACAGGAAGAAGCGGCAAAAGACGGCGTGAAACTGACGACTCTCAACGAAGCATTCGCCGAATCGGAAGTGATCATTCTCGCAGGCGGTAACACGCCCGCCAATTATCATCTTGTTGGCGCAGAACAGTTTGCGTTGATGCAAAAGGACGCCCTATTCGTCAACATCGCTCGTGGCCGCATGGTCGATGAAGCCGCCATGGCCACCGCGGCCACAGAACGGCCCATCTTCCTTGCGCTGGATGTCTTTGAGACCGAACCGCTTCCAGAAGATTCACCGCTCCGCAACAAAGAAAACATTCTAATCACACCGCATCGTGCCAACAATCCAATCGAATTCGAAGAACGCTGGAAATGTCTCGCTACCGATTTGGTCGCATTGGCCAACGGCCAGCGTCCAGATTCTCTTCTGACCGTTGAACGCGCCATGACGATGAGCGAATCATAACCCTTCCGTTGGAAGGGTGCTAATGGCTAATGGATTATGGCTTATGGCTAATAGCTTATGGCTAAAGGTTTTAAGCAAATACAAGATATCAGCAACTCTTTCTACATAAAAACAATCCAGGCAACTATCATGCGTGAAAAAATCAATCTGAACCATGGTTGGCGTGTTCTCGTCAATCCTCCCGCCCCGCCCGTCGCCAAAACAAAGGCCGGCATGTATCTTTCCGCTAAGACGGAACGACTCAAATGGGGCCCCGGAGCCTATCATCATATCGACGTCCATGAACATTGGAACACCACGACGGAACTCTCCTCCGAACCATGGCAAACCGTTGATCTTCCGTATGACTACATCATCGCCCAGACGCCAGTGCAGGACGAAACATGCGCCCTCGGATATTTCAAATCTTATCCTGCATGGTATCGCCGTCATTTCAAGCTCTCGCCGGATGATCTATCGAAACGCCTCGTCGTTTATTTTGAAGGCATTACGGGTATTTCCGACATCTATCTCAACGGCTGTTTCCTGAAGCACAACGAAGGCGGCTATGTCTCGTTCGAAGTTGATATCACGGATCTTGCGCGATTTGACCAAGAGAACGTCCTCGCCGTCTATGTCAATCCAGACAGTTACGAGACATGGTGGTACGAAGGCGGAGGCATCTACCGCAACGTCTGGCTTGTCAAAACGGACATGGTCGCCGTCGATCTATGGGGCGTTTTCCTGCCCGTCCGAAAGTTGCAAGACACGCTATGGCAAGTACCTGTGGAAGTCGAAATCCGTAACGACGACTATCAAGACAAAGCCGTCCAAGTCGAATGTGACCTACGTGATCCCGACGGACA
>JAEEGI010022853.1_pt1 | contig 12325 bp, 13 predicted proteins | sample 8958751 | NCBI WGS metagenome assembly JAEEGI01 (sample SAMN16246545, study PRJNA631951) | gut metagenome | biome: gut microbiome; feature: rumen; material: KS-attached | host: Bos | place: Iran: Karaj | collected 2018-10 | reverse complement strand
CCATCATCATTACGATTTTCTTCATACTTCTAAAATATTTGTTCATAATTCTTCAATATTCATGTATAGGTTCTTCGTTTTCATATTGCAAAGATAGGCAATAATCTCGAAGCCACCAAATTTTCCTCTTAAAATCCTCAAAAGTTGCTCACAAAAATCTCAAATTCATCAAGTACCTATAATTGAAGATCTCAAATCGGCTCAAATAAAGGCATTAGGAATCGGACTCATTTCAAGAAAGAAATCGGGCTCTTTGATGTCAAGCAATTCACAGATAGGAGGAAGTATATGGTAGAGATGAGGTAGTTGTGTAGGTGACAACCGAACCTTTGTGGCCATATTCAAACCTGTCTGCAATTGTTCGACTCCAAGATCCATAAAGGCCTTGATAACAGCTGGTAGCACGGGAATTTTCTTCAAAGCTTCCAATGCAGCAGCATCTTCCGGATGTATGAACTCAATCATGTTAAGCCACTAGTAATATTTATCGGGTGTAAAATTACAAAATTTATTCGAAAAACAAATTTTTAAGGAAAAAAAATAAAGAAAGAGGAATTTTAAGAGGTTTCTATTATCATCGTTCTCTAACACACGCATCTGATTGATGGCAATCTGATTGAGGCGCACAAGGCGGTCGCCCTGCCTGAGATTTAATTATGTCGAATTCGGCACAATTAAAATTCGGATTCATCAACCGCTCCCAGATTCCAAGGAACTCTATGGTGTTGCGATTGCGTAGCCAATTGGAGAAGAAAAACTCACCATCCTTAGCCTTCAACATGTCTGTCAAACTGATGTAGTCATCTTCGTTCTGCTTAATGACCGTTATCTGTGTATTTTGTACTGTTATCTTTGACATATTGTCTGCTGTTTTACAAACTTTGCGCTGTAAAGTTACTGAATTTTCATCAAAGTAGAGCAGGAATGACAGACTTTAACATGGAGCTGTGCCCCATTTTCTCAAAAATGAGCGAAAATGACATACCAGACTTGGCTTTAAATCATTAACAGCCATTGAATCCCATACACTTAGAGTGCCCAAGATACAATAGCGGTACAAGAACCTTGCTTTTAGCCGATTTTTGAGTCATCAACGAAGCCCTAAAATGAGCTTCTAATGTCAACCTGACTTGGCAAACGGCAAAAATGACTCAAAATTGAAAGTTAAATAATCTTAATGAATTGTTAAATCATGCTCACGTTAGGAGGCTGGTTTTGCTCTGCAAAACTCTTAGATTTTCCATTTTGCCCTAGTGCACTTTTTGTACCCTTCAACTTTGAGAGTATTCAATTCCAATGTCCATAACAAAAGCTGGAGTTCCATGCGCGCCTATCACGATCAGGCCCTCATCGACGAGTTCAATCAACGAGGTGTCGATGTCTCTGCCGTCAGCGATGGCAAAAGTGTTTCTTTTGGTCATCACGTAAGTTACGATTTGGAAAACAAAAAGCTTGTCACTCTCGATTGACACCTTATTATTAGTAAAAGAACTCCGACTTTGCTGTCTGCTCTTTGCAAAGTCGGAGTTTTGTTTTGTCGTGATGCACGACGATCGTGCTCATTCACCTTATTTATTCCATCGGTTTGATCATCGACTCGACGAAGGCGATTTCGTCTTCTGTGAGACCATATTTTGCATAAAGGTCGGCATCAGTCCAAGGTTTGCCAAAGTCTTGGAGAGGAACAAGCCTATAAGAATCACTCTTTGTATTTTGGGTATTCTGGACAACTGATATCATAAAACGTGGAAATTTGTTATTCAAATATTTAACAACATTTTCGCTCTCCATCCTATTATTGAATGGGCCTATAACCATATATGTCCCATTGCAACATTCACCAGGCTTAGAAACAAATGGCCTCCCAGTTACTCTGTGCGGTAAAGTTCCTCCTTCACCTGCGATTGGTGTCATGACTTTCCATCTATCAACAAGTTCTTTGCGAAGAGTTATTTCATCTGGATTAATATATCCTACATTTCTGAATTTGCTTATGATAGCAATATCACCTTCTGTTTTCTGGTCTTTACCTACAACTTTAGAATTAAAGCCAAAAGGATTCTGTGAAGAGACAATGTTAGAGAAAGGCTTAAAATCTGCTGTTTGAATCTTTTCAACAATACTAAGGCTTAGCGGGAACCGTACAAAGGCATCAACTCCTTCACTTCTCAGATAACGGGTTGAGTTATAAATCTGGGTTGAATGATGTACCACTATTGAACACTTCCCATTATATGACTTGTTCATTAGATAATAACAAATACCACCTTTAATCTCTACAGAGGGAAAGCAATCTGTGGCATTACTAAAATCAACAAGTTTTGAAATGCTTTTATCATCAAGCATTCTTTGAGTGAAGTCACCTTGAAGTATGGATGCTGTGTACCATCTTGCTGGAATAATCAAACTGGAATAGCCCCCAGACATTTTTTTTGCCAAATCAACAAAAAGATGATAGATAGGAAGGCTTCGGTTATTATTGTCGCCCATCACCTGATACGGCGGGTTGCCTACTATTGCGTCGAATTTCATATTTGTTTGATCGTTGATTTTCCAGAAGTGTTTGCCATCACGGAAGGTGTTGACAACAGCCTCTGGGCGTTCTGAAATGTTTTCGATTAAGTTAGGATAATATTGTGCATTGACCTTTGTATCCCGGAAGCCTGCGAGTGTACGTTTGGTGATACTTTTGGCCATTGGAGTCTTGCAGACCACAAGGATGTTCTCCTCGATGGTGGCATCCCATAGATTCTTGGCAAAACCATGACTGACCTCACCATATTTTGCCTTGGCAGCCTCTACACGAGAACGATAGATATTATAAGCGACATAGAGGGGATAGAGACCGCTCTTGGAATTGATTTCCAAGATGTGAGCATCAGGACGGAATACGTCTTTGGTAACCTTGCCCTGCTCGACATAACGAGGAATGGAAAGCGTATTTTTGAATTCCTCATCATAGAAACACCACCCACCAAGGCAGTCACTCATGTGCATATTCACCACTCGCCAGGGCGTTAAGACAGTTTCTTTGTCAGGATTGCGGAAGGTATTAAAGATGGCGGCTATGCGCTCAATGCGTTCTTCTATGGTGAATTTATCTGCAGCTCGTGCCATCTCACGGATGCGTTTACCAGCCTCACGGAAGATATCGGGATCATAGTACTTCTTAAACTTCTCGAACTTCTCCTTGTCTACACCCTTCGGCATAAATTCCTCCCACGACTGGTCGTCTATCAATGATGCAAAGTTATGGATGGTAATTTCTTCATCTTCACTCTTTAATTCGGCACCATAAATCAGCAACGGCATGCGGATACTGATGCCACGCAGAATGCTGATAGCATTACGCCGCTGGTTGCTCATGGCCTTCAGTTCGTCAAGACGGGCTTGTTCTTCAGGTGTTCGTTCCTTCTTAGGTTTCTTTTCCAGACGTTCTTTCTCTTCGTATTGCTCGTTGGTGAAGCCTTGGTTGTTTACATCAATATCGCCAGACTTTGCCATCGCTTTAGTCTGTCCGATGGTCTTTTTCAGCTCGTCAAAGTCCTTCAGTTCTACGTCTGTCAGTTTCAACAGTTCATCATTATAAAGAGCACCATCCTCGAAACCGCATTGCACCACCTTCTCAATCTGAGCCTTCTTCAACTGTCCCATCATTTTGTTCACGTCGTAGGGCTTCATCTGACTACCGTCAATACTGATAATGGGGCAGAAGTTCAAGAAGTCGCCAAGTATTCTTCGGTCTTCTTCTGTCTGTTTTCCTGACTTTGCACTGACTTTAGCTGTCTCGGCCAATACTCTTAGTGTACGATCTGGTGCAAAGTCGAAAGCATAACATTGCTCTTTCATGCGTCCATGATTGGTGAAAGGAGTCTGGACGCGGAAAATAGTCTGCATATATTGGGCTGCCGAGGTACTGAAAGAACCTGCCATCATGAAGACGGCAGTCCAGGGCTTGATACTGACACCTGTCGTCAGGCGCCCGCAACTCAGCGTAATAGTATATGTCTCGTCTGGGTCTTCTCCTATAGCATTATTCACCATCTGCAGGGCCTCTGCGTTTTCCTCATCCTCATCACCATTGCCAGCAACATTCACAATCTGGAACTTTCCGAATATGGGATGCGACTTCAGCTTGGTGCTCAATGCCCTTGCGGATTTCACACCCGGCACAAGCCATAGTGTATGACGGAAGATGCGACGGAATGTGTCATTACTATAGGGGTAAAGGCTCTCTTTATCATCTTTGCAAAGTAGGTCGAGGAATCGTTCTACATCCCTTTCATGGATAAATGAATCATCATCCTTTGTACGGAAGAATTCGCGGAAGTTGAAGGCCCGCTCATCCTCAACGTAGTCTGACATCAGACTACCTAAGTCGTATGTATAGATGTTAATGGCAGGCAGTGAGGCGTATGGATTAGGCTCGTAGGGATTATCTACTGCCCAAGCCTGTTTGGCTTTCTGCTCCATCACGTAGTCCCAGGTGAAGATCTCTTCTTCTGAATAATCATCAAAGAGGTTAAAGGGTGTACCAGAGAGTTGCAACACTTTCGTGTTTGGCTTGATCAGTTCTTTCAGCACATTTTGTCCGAGTTCTGTCTTAGTGCCCTCATGGGCTTCGTCTACTATCACGAAATCCCAGACAGCCTTGAAGAGTTCATTGTTCTTGTCGAACTTGCCTCCCACTTGCTCCGAACCACGAAGATCCTGCATGGAAGCGAAATAAACATACTTGCCGCCTTTGCTCACCAACCGTTCGAGATTTCCGAACAGTTCACCGTTACCTTTTGAGCCATAGTGGTAATCTTTGCGGTCGTAGAATATCTTGCCGAAATCCTCAAACCATCCTTTATCCACCACTGGACGATGAGTCAATATCAGAGTTCGAGCAAACTCTTCTTCCTTAACGACCTGCAGAGCTGAGAGGGTCTTGCCAAAGCGCATCTTCGCATTCCACAGCATCTGGTTTCCCTTCTTGAATCGCTTACGGGTTTTACTGATAGCTTCCTGCTGTTCAGGTCGAAAGATGATGGGAGACTGCTTTTGTGTAATGTCAGAAGGATGAAGACTGGTCTCACCGTTCTTCACGGCAAAGATAGCCTTCTTGACGGTTTCCAAGTCGCAGCAGTACCATTCGTCGGCACCAATCACGCCATCAAACTCCTTTCGTTTGATGCCGCTACGCTCCAGCACCTTATGCACCTGCTTGTCGTTGAAGGTCATGATCATACCGTTGCGCACGAAGATGGATATCTCCGTATAAAGCAGCTGATAGGCTATACCGGCAGTCTTCGTGTATTGCCGGATGCGCTTGTGGGCTGCCTCCTGCAAGGCTCCAGTATTGCCGAAGAGATTACTACCGTCGTCTTCGTCAATGGTGGTCTCTCCTATTTTCAGACAGTCATTATGCCGTTCGTCATTGATGGCGAAAACATAAATCAACTTTGACTTCAGTGAGGATTCAAATGTAGCCATAGATTGTTATTTCTTAATCAGGTCTATAAACCGTATTTTCTTCTTGTCGTTAGCCCAGTCGCGGATGAGACAGTACGTGCCGTTGTGATGATAGTAGCCCCCTTCAAGGCATCCTTGGCATGGCTTTTCTCTGCCTTCGCCACTGAAAAGGTCAACCATTTCCACCTCCGTATGGCAACTGTCGGGCACCACGCCCTTCAGTCCGTCCATCTGCCAGAGATTCCAAGAGATGATGTAGGCGATGTAGTTGATGCTCTTCACCAATGGAGCCTTGCCGAACTTCGCCTGATAGTATTCGATGAATGTCCAAAGCAGGGCTTCACGCGCCAGCAACAGGTTATCGCCCTGCCACTCGAAGCCGTAGATATTCTTGTAGGCCGTCTGCGCCCAGTCGAGCCAGTCACCACTTGTCTCTGTATTCTCTGAAACAACTCTCAGTTTCCTGTCTAATAAACCTATTCGCTGTTGCAGAGGTATCGACTCACCTGTGGTCGTGTCATAACGGCTTACTAAATATGGGGCCTCGCCGCAAGTCATTTCCATGCGGGTGGCTCGCACATAGTCTTTCCAAGTCTTGCCTTCAGGGAATGTAATCTTTTCGGAATTCGTCTGCCAGACGTGCTTTTCACTATTTTCTGTATTGAAGACATCCTTTCGACCAAACCATGCTTCATCCACCAGATTGTTCTGAGCATTGCACACCCACGATGGCGTGAACACCTCTGCCATATCCTTAGCACGGTCTGTCTGATTCTCCTTCGATTTCAGCACACGTGGCCTGATCACCATCCCATGTTCACCCGTAATCAGTTCGGGCAGAATCTCCGAATGGTAATCGTACGCTCTTCCAAGCGCCTCATAGTCATGAGTAGCCCAGAAGATATTCTTGCCTGTGGTATGATCACGCAAAAGTGTGGCTAACACCTCTGGTGATATAGCCGACAGGTCGTCCTCCCTGATGTCAATACAGGCAGGACCAGTCTCTTTGTCTGGCATTCTTTGCGCTTATAGCTTTAGGCAAAAGCACTTATCGGATCCTGTTGGGCATAATTAAGTCGAAGCCTCTATATACGACAAAAGCGTGTCCGCTCTTACCAGATATAGAGGCCGTGACATTGCCCAAATGAATGATAAGTGACGTCCACGCTAAAGCGCGAACATTCACAATTATCGAAATTCATTTTGCAATTAGAAATTTGTCACGTTTCTATATCTTCCGAATAACTGCTAATGCTGTTATTGTTTTACCCTCAAAAGTCGCACCGGCGGGCTTCCGCTGAAGCCTGAAAAATGAATGAGACTTGCCATAGTTCCTGTTCCATTAGAACAATCAGCCAGTGTTCAAGTGCAAAGGTAATGAGTTTTTCTGAAACTGGCAAGTTTTAGGGAGAAAAAATGCATTGGAAACATAAATATTGGGGGTAATATGCAAATAAACAAATAAAACTGTTGGTTATTGCAATAATATTCGTACCTTTGACGCCATTTAGCAACAAAGTTGCTACTTCATTTGAAGTGTAAACAAAATTATGATCAATCATAAACCTTAACTGGTACCGATGGAACGACCCTGATGACCAACTAACCGGCCTGGCATGTTTTGCTTGGTTTGGCCGATTGCCCTAGGGGCAATGGCAATAAGCCAAGCAAAACAATATGAAACAAAAAAAGCATGTCCGCCTACTGGTGGATTTTATCAATCGTGACTTCTACAGGGCCTACGATGAGATGATCATTAATCTCTGCCCGCTGTTACAAACCCCTCAACAGAATCCTCGGCTAGTCGAGCGCCTGGACTTCAAACCCGACTTGCCGAGGGGTTCCAAAAATCAGATCTACACAGAGATAGCCCGGCTGCTGAAGTCGGGCTTTTCCGTGCTCAGACCTTGCTTCTGCAAAAACGACCTCTACCGATGGCTGGCAGACCCAAAGAACACGAATCTGAACACAAATTTCCAAACGATACAACGTTCTATAAATAAGGCACTTACATAAGATTATTAGTAATAATTAACGGCCATTTCCGATTGTTAATTCAAAGATCAATTGGAAGATATTCACTATCTTTGCAATACCTTGCAAGGGCTGAAGAAACATGTATCACAACTAAAAAAATTCACGACAGAAAAAGAACGTATGAACAACATCGATCCCATCCAGGAGGAGCTCGCCCAGGCTGGCGAGGCCTCCCCTATTACACCGTCGTTACTCCAACTCGACAGCTGCAGAATCATGACCGACACGGAAGTTCCAGAAGAGGAATTCCTGTTCCGGATGTATGGCAAACCCTGTTTCCCGCGTCGCGACATCTCCACCGTCACCGGTATGGAGAAGTGCGGAAAGACAATCTTCACATCCATGCTCATGGCCTGCTGTGCAGAGAAGAACGTGCTCGAACTGGAACGTATCCGCGAAGAACAGCTCAAGGTGATGTGGTATGACACCGAACAGAGCAAGCAGTCAACGAAGGGCATCCTGACTGAACGTGTGAAGAAGCTGGTAAAGGGAGACTTCCCCGAGGAGAACTTCTTCGTGTTCAATGTCAGGGCATGCACGTATGAGGAACGTCTGGAACTCCTGATTACGGGCATCCAGACCTACAAGCCCGACATGGTCATCATCGACAACATCAGCGACCTTCTGCCTTCGGTTAACGACTCCGAACAGTCATCGAAAATTATTGAACAACTGATGGTGCTTTCGACAGAATACGACTGCAACATCACGGTGGTCATCCATCTGAACCGCTCTGGCGAAAAACGTAACCTCAGAGGCTGGCTCGGAACGGAGATACTGCACAAAGCCTACGAGGTATACTACTGTGAGCAGATTGCAGATGCCGATGTATTCTTCGTGCAACAGACACTCACCCGCAAGTATCACATCAAGGAACATTTCTATTACAAGTTTGATGAAGAAGGAGTCCCCGTATCATGCGAAAAACCTGATTATCAGACACGTAACACGGACGACAGATTCTTAAGCAACAAGTCGGAGGCTTACCAGATCAGTCAGGAAAAGGCCGGTACGTTCAATCAGAGGTACATCATCCGCCACGAGGGCAATACCCGCCAGCCCTGGGAGTGGAATCTGCGCCTGCTTTTCAATGAGGCCATGGGGCCTGTGGCAGAGATGGCACCAGAAGGGCTGAGGGACAGAGTGATGAAGATTGCAGGCATACAACAACCAAAATATTACGACAAAGTACTCACGTTGGCCACAGAAAAGCGAATTGTGAAAACGACTATCGCCAAGAACGGTCGTGTTGTAGTCATCCCCATCCCTTCTTAACCCCCTCTCTATATAGCCCCCACCTCCTCTCTCTAAAGAGAGGTGGGGGCTATAGTAAGAGGGGTGTAGAAGGATGGGTGATAACATACAACAAACGAGAACGAAAACATGAAACTCCAAGAAATCCTCTCCCCGTCATTCAACAGCATCCGCCGCCAACCCGCCGACCCTCGCCCACTATGGGCATCCAGACTATCGGCCAGAAGCAGTTTCTGCAGGGCTGTCGTTCAGAGCGGACTGCTATCCCGACGCCAGATGATCCATGCCGCACTGCGCTATCGCCTGGGCCGTTCGAAGGACGATGCGGTCATCTACTGGCAGATCGACCAGCTGGGCATCATCCACGACGGCAAGCTGATGTGGTATGGCCCCGACTGTCACCGTCTGAAGAATCGCCACGCCACATGGGCCAGCCACCTCTTCAAGCAGCAGTACGGCCTCCCTGCCGATGCTTTCCAGACCGTCCACTCCTTCTTCGGCCTGCATCTGCTGGAGCCGGGCAGACAGGTGGCCCTCGTGGAAGCCGAGAAGTCGGCCGTCATCCTCAGCGAGCACTATCCCCAGTACATCTGGCTGGCCGCCGGAGGACTCAGCGAGGTGCAGCCCAGCAAGTTCTGGCCGCTCCGCCATCACAAGGTAGTAATCTTCCCCGACACCGACCCTGACAGCAAGGCCTACACCCGATGGTATCAGGCAGCCCAGGAGGTGATGTCCTCACCCTATTGGCCGCGAGACAACCCCATCCGTGTCAGTCCCATCCTGGAACGTCTCGCCACCCCCGACCAGAAGCAGCGAAAAATCGACCTCGTCGACTATCTCTTTGAAAATCAACAAACTAAAACTCAATTATAATGGTTAATTACTACGACAAACATCTTTTCATCAGCAAGAAGAAACTCGCCGAACTGGCTGGAGTCTCCCGCTACACTTTCAGCCGGTACTTGAAATCCCGCCGTCACATCCTTGAGAATATGGGTGTCAGCCTCCATGCCAGGCTGCTCCCCCCTCAGGCCGTGAAGTACATCTGCGAGGATTACTGCATCGACCTGCCACCAGAGCTGCAGAATCAGCAGGTCTTGCAGAATTCACCCATCTACCGGAATCTAATCCGCGAACTCCAGATGACCACCTACTTTAACGGCGAATGGACCAGAATCACAGAAATTCCACATGATTTCTAACTTTTTTCACTGCTAGCGTTGCATAACGTGTCAATAGGGTTCTTCAATGTTGTAACTTTGTACCCGATAACGAGAGAGTCTGGATCTGACCTCAGCCCCGGTACCAACTGAGTCAGAGTTTCATTACGACTAACGGGTAGTTTCATTACGACAAACCCATAGTTTCATTACGACAAACTCCGCGTCAATTTAAAGCTTATGTTTAACTAAATTTCAAAACTTTATGCCAGTAAAGAATCCGCAATTCGAAATCAACGTTCGCAAGAACACCAACGCCAACAACCCCGGTTACGGCAAGTACTACCCCAAGGCCAAGGAGAAGCAGACCATCTCCCTGCGCGGTCTCACCAACCACATGGCCGGCCACAACTGCATCTACGGTCGTGACATCATCGAGGGCGTACTGACCAAGATGTCGAGCTGTATCACCGAGCTCCTCTCACAGGGCAACCCCGTCAAGATCGACGGCCTCGGCACCTTCGTCCCAACGGTCGAGTCAACCAAGGAAGGCATCACCAGGGCAGCCCTGCTCGAAGGTAAGTGGAACGCCTCGACCTACGTGAAGGCCATCCACATCCGCTTCCGCCCCGAGGGCACTGGTGACGACGACATCACCTCCCGCCGCTTCAAGGAGCAGTGCGCCCTGAGCACCTACGGCGTCGAGGAGAAGATCGACCTCACCCCCGAGGAGTCCGACCCCAAGAAGAAGACCTACATCAAGAAGGTTACTCCTCTCGAGGACTGGATCGTCGAGCAGTCTCAGCAGACTAACCCGTAACCCCGAAGCAGTATGTGCCCTCTAGGGCACTACTGCTCTAACAAAAAAACTTTTTAAATCAGTTTTACAAAAATGATCAAAGTAAATTGGACAAAAATCGCAAAGATTCTGAAAGTCGTTGCAACCGTAATAACAACTGTTCTGGGAACTCTGGCTGTCCAAAGCTGCGTTTAAGCGAGCACAATGCAAAGCTTGCTTATGCATTGTCGAGCGTAAGCAGTTTCGAGCAACGCTCAAAGTTGTATGCCCACCTGGTGGTATAACCTCTAAAAAATAGTATTATATGACCCGCAAAATAAACCTCATTGTCATTCACTGTTCTGCAAACCGCAGCAACCAGCGTTTCACCGTTGAAATGCTCAAAGCCTGCCACAATGCCCGCTTCAACGGCAAAGGCATCGGCTACCACTACTTCATCGAAAAAGACGGTCAGGTCTTCCAGACCCGCGACGAAAACGAGATCGGCATGCACGCCCGCCACTACAATGCCCACTCCATCGGCATCTGCTACGAAGGAGGACTGGATGAGAAAGGCCGCCCCGCCGACACCCGCACCCCAGCCCAGCGCGCTGCCCTCATCGCCCTGCTCCGCTCCCTGAAGATCGACTACCCCGATGCCGAGATCATGGGCCACTGCGAACTCGAAGGCGTCCACAAAGCCTGCCCCTCGTTCTCCTGCCAAGAGTACCGCGACTACTTCGACATGCTAAACCAATAACCCTATGATGAAACTCTTCCGCAAACCTCGCGACGACAGATTACCCTCCTCCGCCGCTAAAGGAATCTACATCGCATAGCATAGGAAAACCTCAGCCCGCTTCAAAGCCCGCTGAGGTTTTTCTCACTAATTCCGTTTTTCCATTCTCACCTTTGAAAAAAGATCAAAGAAAGCCCCCTCCGATCTCTAAGTTTTAAGGTCGTATGTTGTAATTTGCTTAAAAATTAGTATCTTTGCACCAGCATCGACAACATGCGCCATCGCGTGGTTTTTCCACTCCAAGCCTGAGTGATGATGTCTGTTAGCGAGGCATATTGCTGTCCTTCCTTCACACCGGCTCGATTCCATTCATCTGTTAGTCCTTTGCGAACTTCAATACTCTTCAGTCGCTGGTTAATCCATCTATCTGAATAACCTAATCGACGATAGTCCGCATAGGCCTGTTCAAAATTCAGCTCTGGATCTTGCATTTGGTCGATACGCTGGGATGCGACTTTTGCCATCCATTGCTTAAATGGCTCTGCTTTAGGCGACGGGATAGACTGAATCACTCTGAACATCTGCTCCATGTCTGCGACATCGGTCAATCGCATTTTCCCGTCAGCAACCTTCATTTTCAACTGGTGACAATTTGTCACCGATTAAATTAGGTCAAAACAGACCGAAACGAACTTAAAATCAAATCGTGTAAAACGCTGTCTTACAATTAACTCCGCTTAACAGACCTAATTCTTTGTCTATTGTAGATTTGCCCAGATTAGAGTAATTTTGTACCGCCATTGTACCTCGGGTGGATGAGCAGAGGGTTCGTAGGGTGTTCCCTTAAATCACCTTATTTCCTCTTAAATCCGCTTAATTGGTTTCCGTCAGGGACCATCC